>CERN01018187.1_pt1 | contig 206860 bp, 170 predicted proteins | sample 530761 | NCBI WGS metagenome assembly CERN01 (sample SAMEA2620947, study PRJEB7988) | marine metagenome | isolation source: saline water (ENVO:00002010), including | reverse complement strand
CCTACCACCACCGCCCATCACCCGTGCCTTCGACAGGCCGCGGCACCCACTCCCAACAATGCCACCGCAACATGCGCCCATTAACCACCCCGCAGGTCCACGCACCGCATGCGCCCGAAATGGAGCAAGGGGCATAGCCCGGCGCCGCGCGACGCAGCGGTCGCCAGACCGCAAGACTGCAGCCACCAGACCGCGGACCCGGGGGGCAGTTGTGGGGCCTGACCGCCACCACCACACCTGCTAGACTCTACGACCCGACAACCCAGGCAGTACCCCCGTGACCCAACTCAACCCCCGCCAGCGCGAGGCCGTCCGCTACATCGATGGCCCCCTCCTGGTGCTGGCCGGTGCCGGCAGCGGCAAGACCAGCGTGATTACCCGCAAGATCACCTACCTGGTGGAGCAGTGCGGCATCCAGGCGAAGTGGATTGCCGCGGTGACCTTCACCAACAAGGCCGCCCGGGAAATGAAAGAGCGGGTCGGCAAGCTGCTGGGCGGCCAGGCCGCCGATGGGCTTACGGTCAGTACCTTCCACCAGCTGGGCCTGCGCATTATCCGCGAAGAGCTCAAAACCCTGGAGATGAAGGCCGGATTTACCATTTTTGACGCCGAGGACAGCCGCAAGCTGATCCACGACCTGCTGGTCCAGGAACACGGCGCCGAGGGCGACCAGGCCGGGCTGATACAGCAGCGCATCTCCAACTGGAAAAACGACCGCCTGCTGCCGGAGCAGGCACTGGCCACGGCAACCAGTCCCGCGGACATCCTGGTGGCACAGGCCTACCAGCGCTACCGCCGCGCCCTGCGTGCCTTCAATGCCCTGGACTTTGACGACCTGATCCTGCTGCCGACCCTGCTCTTCGAGCACCACCCCGAGATTCTGGAGAAGTGGCAGAACCGCATCCATTATCTGCTGGTGGACGAGTATCAGGACACCAACGCCAGCCAGTACCTGCTGGTACGGCAGTTGGTTGGCCTGCGCGGCGGGCTGACGGTGGTGGGGGACGACGACCAGTCGATCTACGCCTGGCGCGGCGCGCGCCCGGAGAACCTGGTGCAGCTGCAGGAGGACTTACCCGGTCTCAAGATTATCAAACTGGAACAGAACTACCGTTCCACTGCGCGCATCCTCAAGGCCGCCAACACCCTGATCGCCAATAACCCCCACGTGTTCGACAAGCAGCTGTGGAGTGAGCTGGGGCACGGCGAGCCCCTGCGGGTGCTGCGCTGCGTCGATGAACAGGACGAGGTGGAGCGGGTCGCCGGGGAAATCATGGGTCACCGCCTGCGCCAGCGCAAACGCTGGGGCGACTACGCCGTCCTCTACCGCGGCAACCACCAGTCGCGCCTGCTGGAAGTGGCGCTGCAGCAGAACCAGGTGCCCTACCATCTCAGTGGCGGCACCTCGTTCTTCGCCCGCAACGAAATCAAGGACATTCTCGCCTACCTGCGCCTGCTGGTGAACGAGAGCGATGACAACGCCTTCCTGCGCATCGTCAACGTGCCCCGGCGCAAACTGGGCGCTTCCACCCTGGAGGCCCTGGGCAGTTTCGCCAACGCCCGCCACTGCAGTCTCAGCCAGGCCTGCCACTTGATTGGTCCCGAGGAACTGCCGGAGGCCAGCCTGCGCCGCCTGCGCGAATTCCACGGCTGGTTCCACAACCTGCGCCGCGAAGCCGAGGGCGCCAGCGGTGTCGCCGTAGTGCGTCAGCTGATCCAGGACATCGACTACGCCGACTGGTTGCTCCAGCTGAGTTCCAGCGAGGAAGTGGCCCAGCGGCGCATGGGCAACGTCAATGTGCTGGTGGAGAGCCTGGAGCGAGTCATGCGGGACGAGGAAATGAACCTGCAGGAGGCCATCAACCGCTTGTTACTGCGCGATTTGCTGGAGCAGCAGCAGGAGGAAGAGGCCAGCCAGGACCGGGTCCAGCTGATGACCATGCACGCGGCCAAGGGCCTGGAATTTCCCCACGTCTACATCATTGGCATGGAGGAAAACCTCCTCCCCCACCGGGTCAGCGTGGAGGAGGACAACATCGAGGAGGAGCGGCGCCTGGCCTACGTCGGCATCACCCGGGCCCGGGAGACCCTGACCATGACCCACGCCCTGAAACGCCGCCAGTACGGCGAGATGGTCAGCTGCGAACCGAGCCGCTTCCTCTCGGAGCTGCCCCCGGACGATCTGATGTGGGAGGGTGGCGACGCGCAGACCGAAGCCGACCGGCTCAAGCACGCGAGCGCCACCCTGAGCAGCCTCAAGTCACTATTCGCCTGAGGCCTACATCCGCTGGGAGGAGATGTTGCCGCCGTCTACCACCAGTTCAGAGGCGGTGACATAGCTGGCCTCGCTGGAGAGCAGGAAGCGCACGGCGCTGCCGATTTCCCGGGGCTCCCCCAGACGGCCCAGCAGGACACGGCGCTCAAAGGTTCCGGGCGGCAGGGCGTCGATCGACTTCTGCATCATGGGTGTGAGGATTTGCCCGGGAGAGACCGAGTTGATGCGAATGCCGTCATTGCCAAGGTCGTCAGCCAGGGAGCGAACCACCGACAGCATGCCGCCCTTGGAGGCGGTGTAGGACGGAATCAGGGCGTTGCCCAGGGTGCCGTTGATCGAGGCAATGCCCACCACGGCGGAACCGGGATTGGCCCGAAGATCCGGCAGCAGTGCCTGGACACCCAGCACCAAGGCCCGCAGGTTGATATTCAGTACCCGGTCCCAGTCTTCCACCACGGTCGCACCCACTGGCTGCTCCTGCACCACACCGGCGGCGTGCACAAACCCGCCAATGCTCGGCAGCTTCTCGCGGGCCACCTGGGCCGCGGCTTCGATGGCGGCCGGGTCGGCAACGTCTACCACCTGGCCCACGGCGACCACGCCATAATCGGCGGCAAGCTTTGCCGCCAGGCTTTCCACCGCCTCGGCCTGGATATCCCACAGGGCGACCGGCCGGCCAACCGCGGCGAGTGCCTCGGCGCAGGCGCGCCCGATACCTGACGCCCCTCCGGTAATCACGACGCCCGTGCCGGGCTTGCCCAGATCTGCTTGCATACTGCTCTACTCCTGTCAGTCAGTGGTTTTTCTTGCCCAGTACCCGCGCCATGTCGTCTTCGCCAAACATCTGCGCCAGCGCCGGGGTCATATCCGGATGACGGCGCAGGCACTGGCCGCCATCCACGTTGAAGCATTGCCCGGTCACCCAGGCGGATTCGGGACCCGCGAGATAGCGCACCCCGTCGGCAATGTCCTCGGGCTCCCCCGCACGGTGCAGGGGAATCTGCTCGTGGAAGGCGGCCATGACCTCGGGGCTGGCAAACATGTCGCCGGTGGCATCGCTGCGGGTGAGTCCCGGCCGGATGGCGTTGATGCGGATATCCAGGTGGGCGAGCTCGTCGGCGGCGGAACGCACCAGCCCCTCGAGACCCGCCTTGCCGGCGCAGTAGCCCGACAGCCAGGGAAAGGGCATTGCCGCGGTCGTCGAGGAAATGCAGACAATGCTGCCGCCCCGGGCCATCACTGGCGCAGCGTGGCGAATCGCCAGGAAGGCCGAGGAAATATTCAGGTCCAGTTCCCGGCGCAAGCCTTCCAGGTCCTGTAACAGCAGGGGTTTGAAGCCGCCGCCGCCCACCGTCGGCACCACGATGTCCAGGCGCCCCGCGATAGCGTGGGCGGCCGCCACTGCGGCCTGCACATCCGACTCGTCGAGGGCATCACCGGGCAGGATCTCCACCCGGCCACCCGGTACCGCCCGCAACAGGCTGTCACGGGTTTCCTGCAGCAGCGCCTCGCGGCGGCCGGTCAACAACAGTGACGCGCCGTCCCGCAGAAGGGCCTGCGCGCAGGCGGCGCCGATGCCACCCGCCCCACCGCTGATCCACGCGGTCTTTCCCGCCAGCGCCTGATTCACCTGAGCCATGCGTCCTGCCTCCCTGTTATGTCGATTTATCGGACCAGCTTACCCCGCACGCAGAGGTGTCGCGCCCTGCATCTGGATGATTCGGGCCGGAAAGGCGGCGCAGTCGGTTTTATCAGCCCAGGCCGGTGACCGAGCGCAGAACCAGGCTCACCAGGGCCGACTGCTGATTGACGCCGGTTTTCTGGAAGGTGGTGCGCAACTGGGTGCGCAGGGTGTTGCGGGACACACAGAGATGTTCGGCGATTTCGTCCAGGCTCATGCCGTTGGCCAGGGCCAGGGCCAGGCGGGCCTCGCTGGGCGTGAGCGCGAACAGCTGCTCCAGCAGGTCCTTGTGGCCGGCATCCAGGGGGTCGGGAATACGGATGTAGACCACTGCCCGAGCCGCGTGTTCGTCGCCGCGGAACTCCGGGGCCAGGGCATCCTCGGCAGCGGGGGACAGGGGCTTCACCAGGAGGTGCAGACCGCTCTCCTGACCCGGCCGCGGCAAGCTGATGGCCCGCGCCAGGCTGGTATTGCCATCCCCCGCGGCACAGCAGGCCTCCAGCAATACCTGCAGGTCTCGGTTATCGGCACGACTGGTGGCCACCAGCCCCCCCTGGATTTCCCGCAGGCCGTCCCCGCGCTCCAGCAGGTGCCGGGCCACCGGGTTGCTGTAGGCCACCCGGCACTGGCGGTTGAGCAGGATGGTGCCCATCTCCAGGTGCCCGGTGATGCTCTCAAACAGACTGTGCTCCGACACCCGCTCCCGGTCCCGCTGGACCGCCCGCAACACCTGCCGCAAATGCGGCTCCAGCAGGGCAAACAGGGCTTTCTCGTCCTCGCCAAAACGCGGTGCCTGCTCACTTCGCTGCACACGCAGCAGCAGCGCCACGCGACCCTGGTCGTGGATATCCAGGCCCAACACCTGGGCGACATCGAAGGGCCGCAGGAAATCGCGGTAAAAGGCCGTTTCCCGCAGGGCCGCCATGGGCAGCATGTCCTCGAGCGTGACCGGCGTGCCGTCGGGCAGGTTGACGAAGGGGTCGAGGGCCGAATACTCCTCGGCGTAGCGGCGCAGATTCATACCCTCGAGGTCATCCCCGGTGAAGAAGGTGGCGCCGGGGTGTTCCGGATTGGGACGGCAAAACCCCAGCGCGACCAGGCGCCCGCCCGTCAGTGTCCGCAACTGCTCCAGGAAGCGCTGCCAGGGAGGCGTTTCAAAGTGTCCCGAGTACAGGGCTTCCAGCAGGCTGCTGAAAGCTGCCAGGTCGAGGTCCGGTATTGCGCGCGCCATCAGTTCAGCAAATGCCTCTCACAAGCCCCGAGGGCGCACCCACAGTTCGGGCGTCCCCCGCAGTACCGCACCGGAGAAACGCACACTGTGCGCCGGGTCCAGGCACATGCCGGGAAAGCGCGCCAGAACGCCCTTGAGGGCTGCCTCCAGTTCGCGCCGGGCCAGGTGGGAGCCGAGACAAAAATGCTCGCCGTGGCCGAAAGCGAGGTTGCGATTATCGCGGTCCGGGTCAAAGCGGCGCGGGTTTGCAAAGACCTCGGGGTCACTGTTGGCCGCGGTGATCCCGAACAGGATCCATTCCCCGGCGGCAATCGGCACGTCCGCCAGCAGCGTGCTTTTGCTGCAGCGCCGTGGCAGCAGGGCCGTGGGCGGCTGCCAGCGCAGGGCCTCCTGCACGATGGCCTGGCGATCGGCGTCGCTGCCGAGGGCACGCTCGCGCAGGGTGGGGTCGGCGAGCACAGCGTAGAACAGGCTGCCAGCCACTTTGTAGGTGGTGTCCGAGCCCGCCGGAAACAGCAGGCGCAGGAAGGCGTAGATTTCCTCGTCGCTCAGGCGCTGCCCCTCGTGCTCCGCCGCAGCCAGCAGGGATATGACGTCCTGCCCGGGCTCCCGGCGCCGCTGGGACACGATCGGCTGCATGTACTCGGCAAATTCCTGCCGCGCCTGCAGGGCCCCGGCCGGGTCCCAGGGATAGTCAATCAACTTGAGAGCCCAGTGCAGGAAACGCCCTTCGTCATCCACCGGGATACCCAGCATGCGGGTGATCACGGTGAAGGGATAGGGCCGGGTAAAAGCCTCGACAAACTCGACGCTGCCGGCGGCGGGATCGCCCGCCGCGCGGCGCGTGTCCATGCCGGCTTCCAGGCGATCCAGCAATTCATCCACGATCGGCTCGATCAGCGGCTCGATCGCCTCGCGCACCGGCTTGGGGAAAAAGGGGCGCGACACCAGGGCGCGGTTGACCCGGTGCTGATCGCCGGACATGCACTGCAGGGTCTTGCCCATGGAAGGCTCCGAATGCACCGTGTAGGCCGCCTCGGAGGCGAAGTGTTCCTCGTCGGCGAAGGCTTCGCGCAGGGTCGCATAACGGGTGATCAGCCAGACCGTCTGACCGAAGTAACGCACCGGCACCACGGGGCCCTGGGCGCGCAGCTGATCCAGCACCGCGTGCAGGTCGGGTACTTCATCCAGGGCAAAATCAATCCCGGCGGCCAGCGGCTGGCGCTGGACCGCCGAGGCGGAGATGGCATCGGATACTGTCATTATTATCGACCTCCCGAAGCGTCAGTCGGATGCGGAGCGCCCGGCATCCGGGGTGGCAAGGCCGAGGCGGCGCTTCACCCGCTCCCGGCTGCCCTGCACAATGGCATAGAACCCGGGGATAAAGAAGGTTCCCACCAGCAGTGCCGCCAGCATACCACCGAGAATGGTCAGGCCCAGGGAGCGCTGGCCAAAGGCCCCGGCACCACTGGCAAACACCAGGGGCAGTATCCCGAGAATAAACGAAACCGCGGTCATGCACACGGCCCGGAAACGCAGTTCCCCGGCACGCTGGGCCGATTCGCGCACGCCGCGGCCGTGCTCCTCCCGCAACTGGCGGGCGAACTCGACAATCAGGATGGCATTCTTGGCCGCCATGGCAATCAGCAGGACCAGCCCGATCTGCGCATACAGGTTGAGCGCCTGCCCCGTCAGCAACAGACCTGCGACGGCACCGCCGATGGCCATGGGAACCACCAGGATGATGGCGAAAGGCACCGACCAGCTCTCGTACTGCGCGACCAGGAACAGGTAGACGAAGACCAGGGCGAGCAGGAAGGCCGCCACTGCAGTGCCTCCCGCCTCGCGCTGCTGGTAGGCCGAGCCGGTCCACTCGATGCGATAGCCCGCGGGCAGCCCCTCCGCCACCTGTTCGAAGGCCGCCATGGCCTCACCGGTGCTGGCACCCCCGGCGGGATTACCGCGCACGGTGGCGGCACTGAACAGATTGTAGCGCTGGGTGATATCCGGCCCCAGCATCAGACGGGTGCTGACCAGGGTGCTGAGCGGCACCATGTCCCCGGTACTGGATTTCAGATAGAAGTGCTCCAGGCCCTCGAGGTCGGCACGGAAAGGCGCCTCGGCCTGGACAGTCACCCTGTAGGTCTGGCCGAACTTGTTGAAATCGTTGACGTAGAGGGAGCCCAGCTGGGCCTGCAGGGTCAGGAAGATCTCGTCCAGGGGGACGCCCAGGTTCTTGGCCTTCACCCGGTCCACGTCGACAAAATACTGCGGCACATTGGCCCGGTAGGTACTGAACACCGACTCCAGGGTCGGCTGCTGGTTGCTTTCCACGATGAACTGGTTGAGCACGGCGGCCAGCTCCGCGGGGCCGCGGGACAGGGTGTCCTGCAGCAGCAGCTCGAGGCCGCCCACGGCGCCCATCCCCGGGATGGCCGGCGGTGCCACGGCGAAGACCCGCGCCTCCGGAATCTCGTGGAAGGCGCGGTAATTCAGCCGCTGGACCACATTGAAGACCAGCGCTTCACGGGAGGTCCGGGCATCCCAGGGCTCCAGTACCACGAACAGCGAGCCGGCATTACTCGCCATGGCGCCGTTGAGGATGGAAAAGCCCGAAACCTGGGTCACGTTGCGCACCGCCGGGTCCTCGGCGGCCAGCGCCGCGACCTTGCGCACGGCCTCCCGGGTACGCAGCAGCGAGGCCGCATCCGGCAGCTGGATATTGACGAAAAATACCCCCTTGTCCTCATCCGGCACCAGGGCCGTGGGGGTCTGCCAGAGCCCGAGGCCGAGCGCCCCCATCCAGGCGATAAAAATCACCCCGACCACCACCAGGCGCCGCAGCACCCAGGCCACGCCGCGGCTGTAGCCCGCGGTCACGCGGCCGAACCAACCGAGGAACACCCGGTACCAGGTCATGTCCTTGAGGCCACCGCGGCGCAGCAGCAGGGCGCACAGAGCCGGGCTCAAGGTCAGCGCATTCAGGGAGGAAAAGACCACGGCAATGCAGATAGTCACGCCGAACTGCCGGTACATCTCTCCGGTAATACCGGGCAGGAGGGCTACCGGCGCAAACACCGCCAACAGGACCAGGGTCGTGGCGACGATGGCACCCCCCACTTCCCGCATGGTGATCCGCGCGGCTTCCGCCGGCTCCATTTCCGGGTCCTCACGCAGGTGCCGGTCGCAGTTCTCGATCACCAGGATGGCATCGTCCACCACGATGCCAATCGCCAGGATCAGGGCAAACAGGGTCATGGTGTTGATGCTGAGGCCCAGTGCGTAGAGCACCGCAAAGGTCGCCACCAGGGACACCGGAATGGTCACCGCCGGCACCAGGGTGGCGCGGACGCTGCCGAGGAAGACATAGGTGATCAGGATCACCAGGGCCACCGCCGCGAACAACGAACCCACCACCTGCTGCACCGCGGCTTCCACATAGCGGGTGGTGTCGAAGTTGACCTGGTGCTCCAGGTCCGCCGGAAAGCTGTCGGCCAGCTCATCCAGCAGGGCATCCACTTTGCGGCTGACCTCCAGGGCGTTGGCCTCGGCACTGCGGTAAAGGGCGACATTCACCGCCGGCCGGCCATTCAGTTCGCCGAAGAAGGCATAGCTGGACTGACCCAGCTCCACCCGGGCCACGTCCTTGAGCAGCAGCGTAGAACCGTCCGGCTGGGCGCGCAGGATAATGTTCTCGAACTCCTCCACATCCTGCAGGCGCCCCTTCACCCGCAGGGTGAACTCGGTGGCCAGGGCCTCGTCGAAGGGCGGGCCGCCGATCTTGCCCGCCGCCACCTGCACGTTCTGCTCGCGCAGGGCGGCGACGACATCACTCACCGAGATACCGCGGTTGGTCATGCGATCGGGATCCAGCCACAGGCGCATGGCGTAGTCCGCCTCGCCGATTACGTCCGCGCCGGAGATGCCCGGCAGGCGGATCAGCGCCGGCTGTACGTTGATCGTCACGTAGTTGGAGAGGAACTTGTAGTCCAGCGCTCCGCCCGGGGAGGTAAAGCTGACGATCTTGAGGATATCCGGGGAGCGCTCGACAATATTCACCCCGCTGGCGGTCACCTCCGCGGGCAGGGTACGCTCCGCCAGCTTGACCCGGTTCTGCACCCGCACCAGGGCCATGTCCGGGTCGGCACCCACCTTGAAGGTGACACTGAGGGAGTAACTGCCATCGTTGGCGCTCTTGGAGGACATGTAGATCATGTCCTCGACCCCGTTCACCGCATCCTCAATCGGCGTACCCACCGAGGCTTCCACCACCTCCGCGGACGCGCCGGGATACTGGGCACTGACCACGATATTGGGCGGCGACAGCGGCGGGTATTCATTCACCGGCAGCAGGCGCAGGGCCAGCAGGCCAAGCAGCGTGAGCACCAGGGAGATGACCAGCGCGAATCGCGGCCGGCGGATGAAAAAAGCACTGAACATGGCGGCTTACTCCCCGTCGCCGGCGCTGGGGACCTCTCCGGCCGCGGCCGATGCGGCAGGCGCCTGCGGGTCCGGCGCGGACAGATCGGCCGTCACCCGCACCGGCATGCCCGGCCGCACCTGCTGCAGCCCGCGCACCACCACGCGGTCACCGGCCTCCAGCCCGCCCAGCACCATCACTGCGTCATCGATGCGCTCGCCCAGCTCGAGATTGCGCCGCTCCACCGTGCTGTCACCATCGACCACCAGCACGAAGCTGCCCTGCTGATCCGCCTGGACCGCCGCCAGGGGGACAAAGAGGGCCTCGTCCAGTTCGGTGTCCTGCAGGGTCACGCGCACATACTGGCCGGGCACCAGCAGGCCGTAGGGGTTGGGAATACGCGCCCGGGCTTCCATCGTCCCGGTGTTGGGGTCGATACGATTACCGAAGTAATCCACCTTGCCCACTTCGGGGTAGGTGATGCCATTGCCCAGCTCGAGGATCACTTCGATCCCGCGCAGGTCGCTGGCACTGGGGTTGGCACTGACCCGCTTGCGCACTTCCGCCACATAGGTTACCTCGGGCACCTGGAACAGCACTTCAATGGGGTCGACACTCACCAGGGTACTCAGGTCGCCACTGCTGGGGCCCACCAGGTCGCCGGGGCTGACCTGGCTGCGTCCGATGCGGCCCCCGATGGGTGCCTTGATGGTGGTGAAGCCGAGGTTCACCTCGGCGCTTTCCACCTGGGCCCGGGCGGCCTCGATACGGGCATCGGCATCCAGCTTCTGGGCAGTGAGGTTGTCCATTTCCAGCTGGGAAATCGCCCCGCGGGGGAGCAGCTCTTTGCCGCGGCGGTAATTGCGCTCGGCGTTGGCCTGGTTGGCCTTGGCCGCGGACAGTTCCGCCCGCGCCTTGGCGAGGGCAGCTTCATACTCGGAGGGATCGATGGTATAGAGCACGTCGCCCGCCTCGACCAGCTCGCCCTCGGTGAACTCCCGGCTCAGCAGATAACCACTGACCTTGGCCCGCAGGGTCACGTCCTCCTTGGCAACCAGGCGCCCGACGAACACGGACTTGGGCTGGTAGGGCTCCAGGCGCACGGTATCCACCACCACCTGCGGTACCGGGGGCGGGGGCGGGTCCTCGGAGCAGGCAAACAGCCCCAGCACGGTGACCGACGCGGCCAGAATCCACAGCAGATGCTTCATGCGCCCATTCCCTCGACTCCGCACACTCGTTGCCGCCACTTTACCAGTCACGGCGCTACGCGCCATGCCTGGCGCACACAAAAAAGCCGCCCGGCTTGCGCGGGGCGGCTTTCGCGGCGGCGATATTGCCCGCTTTTACTGGCTGTTCTCCACCATGAAGTCGACCGCAGCCATGACCTCCTCGTCGGAGCAGTTCATGCAGCCCCCCTTGGCCATCATGCCGGTGCCGGGGACCCCCTTGATACCGGACTCGTGCAGCGCGTCCATGCCCTTGGCGATACGATCGGCCCAGGCAGCCGCGTCACCCACGACAGGCGCGCCGCCCGCGCCCGTGGCGTGGCAGGCCATGCAAGCCGCATTGTAGACTTCCTCACCGGAGCGCGCCTCGGCGGCGCCACCGGCGGCGGAGGCCACGGCGCAGCTGCTGTCACCCTGCAGACACACCTCGCCCACCGGCTTGATGCGCGAGGCAATTTCGTCGCGCTGCTTGTCGCTAAGTTGTACTGCGCCGGCCGCCATGGCCGCACAGAGGGTCAAAACCGTGATTACCAATCGAGTCATTTGCGGGGATCCTCCAGATGCAGGGGCGGCATTATAGCCGCTTCTGCTCTCGGGTGAAACGCAGACTGGCGGCGCGGCCGGCTTTGCCCGTAACATGGGCCAAAAACCCATCGGAGGCACCTTGCGATGAAGCTCTACACCTACGATCCGGCCCCCAACCCCAAACGCCTGCAGATGTTTCTCGACTACAAGGGCATCCAGCTCGACACCGAGCAGGTCGACCTGCTGAAGCAGGCCCAGTTCGAGGAACCCTTCCGCAAGATCAATCCGATGTGCACGGTACCGGCGCTGGTGCTCGATGACGGCACCGTGCTGACCGAGGTCATCGGTGCCTGTGTCTACCTGGAAGAGCTCTACCCGGACCCGCCCCTGCTGGGCACCAGCCCCCTGGAAAAGGCCCAGATCATCAGCTGGAACCACCGCCTCTACAACAGCCTCTTCCACGCCATTGCCGAGGTTTTCCGCAACGGCAACCCGGCCTTTGCCGGTCGCGCCCTGCCCGGCTCCCTCAACCTGGAACAGATCCCCGAGCTGGTCGAGCGCGGTCGGGTACGCATGGAGGCCGCCTGGCGCATGGTCGACCGCGCCCTGGCCAAGAACGCCTTCCTCGCCGGCCCCGCTTTCAGCTTTGCCGACATCGACCTGCTGGCCTGCGTGGAATTCGCCGCCTGGATCAAGAGCGGCGTGCCCGAGGAATGCAGCCATATCCACGCCTGGCTGCCCCGGGCGAAGGCCGCGCTGGCTCAGAAATAGCGCGCCAGCTGCAGGAACAGCTGTTCGCCCTGGCTGGCGCGCGGCCCACCGGGCAGTCGCGGCCCGCCGTATTCCGTGCCCGCCGGTCCCAGGGGCAGGCTCAGGGCAGCCAGCAACTCCCAGTCCTGGGCCAGGCTCCAGCGCAGGCCCAGCTGCAGCAGCGCGGAAGGGTCCTCCAGGTTGGCCAGCAGCAGGGGCGTGAACTGCAGCAGCGGTGTCAGCTCCACCCCAAGGGAGCCCGCCAGGTAGTGCCGCCCCAGGGTAAACAGCTCCCCGCGCGCAAGCCGCTCGCGCAGGGCTTCGGCCTGCGAGGAGCAGCGGCCGACCGCCTCGCCCGGCGCCTGGGCCGTATTCCCCAGCACGCAGGTATAGTCCGACGCCCCGAGACCGTGGCCGTTGTAGAAATACTCGAGGGTGCCAACAGCATTGTGCTTACCCCACTGCCAGGAGCCACTGAGGTTGAGCACCAGGCTGGGTACCCAGCCCTCCCCGACGGTATCGGCCAGCACCAGATCTCCCCGCAACACCGCACCGCCCAGGGAGCGGCTGCCCCCGGCCACCAGCAGCGTTTCGTCAAGGTGCCGCGCCAGCAGCAGGTCCAGCTCCGACCGGGTGCCGAAACGGTGCCATTTCAGGGCCGATGAGCTGACAGCGCCGGCGCGGCGACCGGCCTCGTCGCGCCTGACCACATGCACCGCCTGCCAGTCACTGCCGTCGGTCTGCAGGTACTGGGCGTAGAGCATGTCGTCGCCGGGTTTGTACTGGGTATCCACCGCGGCGGGGTCGAAGGGATTGAACACATCCGCCGGATTGAAGATCAGGCCATTGCCCCAGCTCAGGGCCTGCCGGCCCAGGCGGACAACCAGACGCTCGCTGCGCCAGCCGAGGGTCAGCCGATCGAGACGCTGCACACTGCCACCACGCGGGCGCGCCTGCAGGGTATCGTTTAGGGTCCAGGCTCGCCGGTCGTCGCCGGGCAAGCCTGCGGATTCGTGTGTGAAGGCCCCACCAACTGCCTCACTCAGTCTCGCCGAGCCCGCCGCCAGGTCGCTGTCCCGCCACAGCAACTGGTAATCCGCCTGCAGCTCCCAGGGCCCGTGGCTGAGACCGCCGCGCAGGCGCAGGTCCGCGGCATGGTCCTGGGGATGGGCCCCCGCGGGCTCACGCCAGAGACTGTCTGCCGGCAACCGGTACAGGGTCTCCGCCAGCTTTAGGTGCCCGCCGCGCCAGTCGGGCTCCAGGGCCGCCGCGGGCGTGCTGACCAGAATTGCCAGGCAAAGCAGAAGTGGACGACGAGCCTTCATGCCGGCTCCGGCGCGCAGGGCTCCTGGACCCGGTCCGCCACAATGCGACCGTCTTCCATGCTGACCCGGCGTGCCGCGAAGGCCATCACCCGGGGATCGTGGGTGGCCATCACGAAGGTCACCCCGTGCTCGCGGTTGAGGGTCTGGAACAGGGCCATCAGACGCGTGGCGCTGTGGCTGTCGAGATTCGCCGTGGGCTCGTCCGCCAGCACCAGACGCGGCCGGCTGACAATCGCCCGGGCCACGGCCACCCGCTGCTGCTGACCGCCGGACATGGCGGTTGGGCGGCGGTCCGCCAGCCCCTCCAGCCCCACCTCCGCCAGGATGGCCAGGCTGCGCCGGTGTCGCTCGGCCGCAGGCACGCCCTGTACCTGCATGACGAACTCGATGTTTTCCCGCGCCGACAGCACCGGCACCAGGTTGTAGGCCTGGAACACGAAACCGATCTCCCTGAGCCGCAGATCCGCCAGCTCTCCCCGGGGCAGGCAGTCGATACGCCGGCCGCCGAAGGTGATGCTGCCGCTGTCCGGGCGATCCAGCCCTCCCAGGGCATTGAGCAGGGTGGTCTTGCCGGAGCCGGAGGGGCCCGACAGGCAGAGAAACTCGCCGCTGTCGATATCGATCGAGACGCGGTCCAGGCCGGTGATGCGCTCCTCCCCCTGGCGGAAGGTCTTGCACAGTTCGCGGCAGCGGATGTCACTCATTCCGGTTCTCCTTCAATCGCGGGCCAGGGCCACCACCGGGGCCAGGCGGGAGGCGCGCCAGGCCGGCAGCAGGCTGGCGAGTAGCCCCAGGCCCACCACCACCGCGCTGGCCATGGCCATATCGCTCAGCTCCAATAATGGATAGAGGGTAGTGCCCATAGCCATCATCTCCAGCCCGGCGGCCACCGCCGACAGGTCCAGCCCGTCCCGCAGCGGCCACAGGGTCGCCAGCGCCAGGGCATTGCCCAGCGCCAAGCCAAGCAACAGAAGCCAGAGACTCTCCATCAGGATCAGCAGCAGGATCAGCCCGGGGCGCATGCCCAGGGCCTGGATCAGCCCCAGCTCCCGGGTGCGCTCGAACACCGCCATCACCAGGGTATTGACCAGGCCAAACGACAGCACCAGAAAGACCACCAGCATGAACACCAGGGCATAGCCGTCCTGCAGGCCCAGCATGCTGGCGAGAAAGGGGTTCAGGGTCTGCCAGGGCTGTACGGAAAGCGAGGCCCCGGCGGCCCGCCGGATGTCCGGCAACCAGGCCACCACCCGCCGGTAGTCGGGGCCGTTCATGGCCGCCTCTGTGACTTCCCCCTCGACCCCCAGCAGAGCCTGCAGGCTGTCGCGCCCGGTGTAGGCAAAACGCTCCTCGTCGCCCTCCAGGCGCCCGCGGTAGATCCCCACCACCCGCGCGCCGCGGTCGGCGACATCGTTGTCGGGGTCCTGGCTCATCAGCACCACCCGACGCCCCACCGCGGTTTCCAGGCGTTGGGCCAGGCTCTCCCCCAGCACCACCCCTGCATCCGCAGGCCCCTGCAGAGCGCGACCCGCCACCAGTTCCCCGGGCAGGCTGCCGAGGGCGGCTTCCGCGGCCGGGTCCACGCCCAGCAGGGTCACACCGCGGCTGGCGTATTCGCTGGCCACCACCGCAGGCACCCGCAGCCTCGCCGCCCAGGCGGTCACGGGCGGCTGCTCCAGGGCCGCCAGCAGCTCGCCGCCGGGTTCCGCGAAGCGGTTGACCACACTGGGGTCGCGAACGAAATCCGGGTGGTGGATCTGCGCGTGCCCGGGAAGCGTGGCCAGGCCGTTCTGCACCATCTGGTCGATCATGCCGCGCATCATCGCGGTCATGAAGATCATCGCCCACACACCCAGGGCGATGGCGGACAGCATTACCAGGGTGCGGCGGTGGTTGCGCCACAGGTTGCGCCAGGCCAGCGTGAGCAGGGAGGGCAGCAGCCGGAGCGAAGTGGCGATACGCATCATACGGCCCGCATCGCTGCCACTGGCTGCAGTCGGTACAGCCGCAGGGCCGGGTAAAGGGCCGCCAGCAGCGCCCCCACAAACACCACGCCCGGCCCCACCAGCAGCGCCGCCGCGCCGGGACGGGGGTAGAGCCGCGCCGGCAGGTTGAACTGCTGTGCCACCTCCTCCATGCCCGGGTAGGTGAAACCCCAGCGCGCCAGCGCCAGGGTCAGAACCGTGCCAAAGAGGATGCCCAGCACCAGGCCCAGGCCGCCGAGCAGGGCCGTCTCCATCGCCACCAGCCGCGCCAACCGACCCGGCCCCAGGCCCAGGGCCAGCATCACGCCGAACTCCCGGGTGCGCTCCAGCACCGACATCAGCTGCGTATTGAGCACACTGAAGGCCACCAGCAGCACCAGCACCCCGTATAGGAACCATGCACTGACCATGTCGGTACGGATGGCCTGGCGCAGGCCGGGCTGCAGCTGATCCCAGTCGAGGACGACCAGCTCACTGTCAGGTGGGAGCAGAGTTTGGACCCGGGCTTTCGCCGCGGGGACTGCCTCGAGGTGTGGCAGGCGCAGTACCAGGGCGTGGGCGTGATCGCCCATGGCAAACACCGACTGGAACCAGGCCAGGTCGACCTGGGCCAGGGCCCGGTCCAGCTCGGCAACGCCTGAATCCACCACTCCAACAAGCCGCGCTACCGCGGCGGCCATGGAACCGTCGCGCCCGCTGCCCAGCAGCACCACCTCGTCCCCGGGCCGCGCCTGCAGGTTGCGCGCCAGCAGGCGGCCCACCACGATCTCCTCGCCTTCCCCGCGCAGGTAGCGGCCTTCCGCCAGCATCCCCGGCAGCGTGGAGACCCCGGGCTCCCGCGCTGCCTCCACCCCCTGCAGCTGGATGCCAAAGGAACGCGCCTCGCTGGACGCGAGGGCGAAAGCCGTGCCGCGCACGCCGACTTCGGCCTCCGGCAGCGCCCGACGCAGGGTCCGCGCCAGCGCCGTGGCCGCGGGCACCGAATCGCGAATGCGCTGGTCCTCCTGGAAACCCTCGCGCTGCACCTGCAGGTGGCCGGTGACAGGGCCCAGGCTGCCCTCGATCATCACGTCATAGGAACCCAGCTGCAGGCCGATCAGGAAAATCAGCAGCACATTGCAGACCACCATGGCGGAGACCGTCAGCCAGGTACGGCGGCGGTGCCGCCAGAGGTTGCGCCAGGCCAGCCGCCAGGTGAGGTTCACTGCCGCGGGTTCCGCAGGCTGGACAGGGTAAAGAGGCTGTCGGACAGGGCGATATCGAAGTCCACGTCCCGGGTGTGCAGCTCCGTCCACTCCCCCGGTCGATCCACCCGCCCCATGCGCATCACCGCGGCCACCGGGCGGCCATCCATCACCCGGATATCCCGGGACACCAGCGTTTTCACCAGCGCCCCCGCCTGGTCGTAGAAGCGCTGCTCCAGCAGCACCCAGTCGGCGCGGATCCGCAGCACTTCCCGCCCCCAGACCACCGCGGCTTCCTCATGGGGCACCGACTCGATCACATAGACCGTCTGCCCCTCGTGACGCTCCCGATCCAGCAGGCGGTGATCGTACTCGTCCACCAGCGCGGCATCCTTGCTGACGTCCTTGTTGCTGAAGTCCGAGCCCATCCAGTTCTGGTTCATCATCGAAGAGGGGATCTTGATCACCCGGTTGATGCCCGGGCTCCAGGTCCACATGTTGCCCTCAACGGTCAGGGTGGCGTTGCCGGCATCCCGGGCCGGGGCGGTGACCCGCACCAGGGTGTGGTCGTCGCCGCGGGTCCAGGCGTCAAGGCTCAGGCTGCGCTCCCAGTCCGGCCGGTGGATGGTCATGGTCATCCGGGCGCGGGAGCTGAGACCGCGGTAATGGTCCATGGCGCGGCGGACGATGTCGGCGGCATCGAGATCCGTCGCAGTGGACGGCGCGCCGGTATCGGCCGACAGCCCTGCTGCTTCGGACCCGGTGCCCGTAGAGTCGTCGCGGCGCGCCGAGGCGTCTTCTTCGGGCGCGCCAACTGCCGGCCCCGCAAGCGACACCAGCAAGAAAACAAGGCCTGGCCATTTTGGACAAACGCGCATGGGTTCCCCCGCACTACCCGGACCGGGGGTGCGTAAGGACCCAGCTGTCCAGGTTTGATGACGACGTCGCCCCCTACTTTACGCTATAACAGGCGCATGGCCACACTGCGACTCCATACCCTTTTCCGCTTCGCCACCCCCATGCTCGCCAGTGCCCTGCTGGCACTGGCGGCCTGTGGCGACAGCGGCCCCGAAAACGCCCTGGCGGACTACGCCGAGCGCCTGGCGCGCCCCCTCGACCGCGAGGTTTCCGCGTCCGAACCCGCCGCACTGCCCCGCCCGCCCCGGGTCGGCAAGCTGCAACTCGCCCTGGAAGACGACAGCCTCGGCACGCTGGATTTCCTCTCCCTGACCGGCTGCGAGGTCCAGGTCACCATCGGCAAACGCAACAGCAGCCTGGGGCGCATGGCCGCGCCCTCCCAGCGCCTGCTGCTGGATCTGGAATACCTGCGCCTGGCTCCGGCCTGCATCCGCCACCTGCGCGGCAGCGACCGCGATGAACTGGCGAACACCCTGGAAGCCGCCCACGCTCTCAAGCAACGGCAACTGCCGGCGCGGATCTTCAACGCCACCCTGGGCAGCGAGGAATACCGCGAGTTATGGCGCGTACCCAACCGCCTGGGCGACTACCCGGCGCAAACCGGCAGTGCCGTGACCACCGCCCTGGAGGCCATCAATGACAGTACCCGGCGCTGGCTCGCCGGGGATTTTCGGGCCAACGGCAAGGCCTTCGAATTGCAGCTCTCCGAAGTCGCCCGGGGCGATGGCGGGGCCTTGCTCAAGGCCCTGGGGCTGCAGGCGCGCTGGCTGGGCGCGGCCAATGCCCTGCTGCGGCAGGATGAAGGCCCCCTGTGCGCAGGCCCCATACGCCACCGCGCCGCGGACATCCTGCCCAATGTCGTGGGCCGCCACTTTGCCGAGGGCATCCAGGCCTGGTCGGCGGACCTGGCGCGGCGGGAGCAGGCGCTGCTGCCACCCTTGCGCGAACTGGAGAAAACCCTGGGCACGGTGTTGCCCGAGGACTACCGGGCCTGGCGGGAGAGCCGCGACCGCCACCTGACCCGGTGGTCCAGCGCGCCCCGCCGCCACGTAGAGGTGATACAGACGCTGCTGGAGCCCTGCGGCGTCCTGCCGCGGGCCTGAGCAGCACTCACCGACCGCAGCAGGCAGCCCGTGGAACCCGACAGGGCCCCGCGCGGTCTCAGCAACAAGGGCTCGGGCACCTTGCCCGACTGACAAGGGAGAACCCCATGCACATATTCAGAACACACCGCCACCTGAGCCGCCTGATGTTGGCGCTGGGTGCGGGCCTGCTGATCACCGCCTGCGCCACCACGTTGCGGCCGGACGTGGACTACAAGCCCGACTACGACTTCAGCCAGGTACAGACGGTCGGCTTCTACGCCGAATCCGGCACGGTCAAGGGCGACAACCCCCTGCAGCTCAGCGACATGCAGGTGGAGCGCATCGATACCGCCATCCGCAATGCCCTGACCGCCAAGGGCCTGCGCTTCACCGAGGACGCCGCGGAGGCCGACCTACTGGTGAGCTGGCACCTGGTTACCCAGTTCAAGACCGAGGTGGACAGCTATGACACCGGGGTCTCCCTCGGCTGGTACCAGGGCTACAACCGCTACAGCCTGTACAACTGCTGGGGCTGCATCGGGCCGCGCACCGAGGTCATTTCCCGCAACTACACCGACGGTACCTTTATCGTCGACATGATTGACCCGACTCTGGAGCGCTCGGTCTGGCGCGGTGTGGTCAACTCGCGGCTCAGCGGTGAGCAGGTCCGGGACCAGGAACGCGCCAACCGAGCCGCCGAGGCTATTTTTGCAGCATTTCCGCCAGGCGCAGCCGCAGGGACATCCCCGGACCCGTCGTGATGCCGCTGGTCATGGAACGGATCTCGCCGCGGTGGACAACAGCCAGCGTCGGCGTAGCGCGCACGCCCCAGGGGGCACTGACGTGTCCCCCGGGGTCATTGACAGTGCGGAAATCCAGCGCGTGCTCGGCCAGGTAGGCGGTCACTTCCTCCGGGCCACCGGAACGCAGGGCCACGCTCACCACGGGGTGCTCCCCGGCCAGGTCGTTCACCGCCGGTGATACCAGCCGACAGACCGGACACCAGGTGGCCCAGAAGTAGACCAGCACCGGCTCCTCGGCACTGAGGGCGTGCAAGTCCAGGGCGCGACCCTGCAAGTCCTGCAGCAACTGGACCGGTGCCTGATCGGGAGCATCGCGGTGGCGCCACTGGTCGATCAGCAGTGGCACGGTGATCAATGCCAGCAACCACAGGAGCGCACTTTGCCAGCCGGGCAACCAGCGGCGAGGGGAGCCGCTCATGGTTGCACCGCCGCGGCTTCCAGCGCCAGCGGTACCAGCGCTTCAGTGCGCACCGGCGCCAACACGCCCAGCACCAGGGCCCCCAGCAACACAAAGAACGCTGCCTGCATGATTACCTCTCCCGGATTCTGCTCTGTCTGAGTGTGCCCTCGCGGATAAGTTCACGGCATGTCGCCCGGGGTGGACGCTAGCGAAGGGCGCAGCTATGGTGCAGGAAACCGGCCGGGAGCATTGCGAGCATGAGCAGACACCACCACGACCCCGATGGCACCCGCCTGCCGATCAAGCTGGACAGCACCTCCAACGGCGAGTTCGCGCCCATTCCCCTGGCGCCGATCCACCACCGCGCCAAGCACCTGGCCCTGGAAACCGCCGACCGCAACGCCCGCCGCAGCGGCCTGGGCCGCCGGGACTTCCTGGTCAGCGCTTGCGGCGCCGCCAGCACCCTGCTCGCCTTCAACCAGGCCTACGCCAGCCAGGGTCAGCGAGGCGGCTTCTTTGAACTGGATGCCGAAGCCGGCCTGGACCCGCAGCTGGCCAGCGCCAGCCTGGAGGGCAAGGAGTTCATCTTCGATGTCCAGGGCCACTTCGTGAACCCCACCGGCGCCTGGACCAAAAAACTGCCCGACGACGCCCGCCCCCTCTCCGGCTTCCCCCAGAGCGAATGCCCCGCCGGTGAAGGTCCCGGGCGGGCCTACCTGGACTGCTTCAATTCGAAGCAGTTTATCCAGGACGTGTTCATGGACTCCGACACCGACCTGATGGTGCTGTCCTTCGTGCCCTCGCGCTCCGACGCCGAACCCCTGACCATTGAGGAAGCCGCCGCCACCGCCGAGCTGGTGGAAGAAATGGAGGGCACCCACCGCCTGCTGCTCCACGGCCGGGTCAATCCCAACCAGCCGGGCGACCTGGAGACCATGGATGCCCTCGCCGAGCACTGGAAGGTCAGTGCCTGGAAGACCTACACCCAGTGGGGACCGGAGGGCCAGGGCTTCTGGCTGGACGACGAGGGCACCGGCATTCCCTTCCTGGAAAAGGCCCGCGCCCTCGGGGTAAAGATTGTCGCGGTGCACAAGGGCCTGCCCTTTGGCGACGAGTCCTACCAGCACTCCACCTGCGCCGACATCGGCCGCGTGGCCCGGCGCTACCCGGACATCAGCTTCCTGGTCTATCACTCCGGCTACGTGGCCGGCACCCGCGAGGGGCCCTACGACCCCAACCGCCACGACGGCGTCGACTCCCTGGTGAAATCCCTGCTGGAAAACGACATCGCCCCCAACAGTAATGTCTACGCCGAGCTGGGCAGCACCTGGCGCTACCTGATGCGCGATCCCGACAGCGCCGCCCACACCCTGGGCAAACTGCTGGAATACGTCGGTGAGGACAACCTGCTCTGGGGCACAGACTCAATCTGGTACGGCTCCCCCCAGGACCAGATCCAGGCCTTCCGCAGCTTCCAGATCGCCGAGCCCCTGCGGGAGATGTACGGTTACCCCAAAATGACCCCAGAGCTGCGCGCCAAGGTCTTCGGGCTGAATGCCCTGAAGCCCTACGGGGACCGGGTGGCGGACCTGCTGCCCAAGCTCGGCGTGGACCGGGTGGCGGCGAACCGCCTGGCCTACCGGGAGCGGCCTGACCCGCATTTCCGGACCTATGGGCCGAAGACAAGAAGGGAGTTTGTGAATTTGCTGCGGTGGCAGGGTGGGTGAGCGACGCGCCTAGCTTAGTACCTGGCGCGGAATTGCTCCGCCATCAACCCGAGTCGCTCCATGATGGCCGAGTTGCGGGCCTTCTGATGTGCCTCGGGTGAGAGTATTGCCATTAGCAGGTAACAGTGTTCGTCCAGCTGTCCCGTGCAGTACACGAGGTGATGATCGCTGGTCTTTCGAAATGGCGGAGCCTCGCGCTCCCAGGGTTTTCCAGGGTCAAACAGGTGCAAGTGTCGCACCTGATGGAAGAGAACCTTCCTCGGGGTATTGGCATGATCATACGCAACGTCACGCCCAAAGTTGGGACGAAAATCACCGCCGACATAGGCCTTGAAGTCGTTGACCAGCTGCTGTCTCTCTAGCTCGGAGAGAGCTTCACGCAACGCGGGCGATGTAAAAACCCTGATCACTGCTCCTCAAACTCCGCCAAGCGCTCCTCGTTCAGACCCAGCAAGACCTCGGCACTGCTCTCGCTGATCTGGCGCAGGCGATCCGCAGAGGGCCTGAACTCCGCTCTGAGCGAAGGGTCAGCTCGCTCGGCAGCTTCCACCAGCCGAGCAAACACCTCAGCGTTAACGATGTACCCAGCTGTCTCGTTGTGCGAGAGAATGGCAACAGGCCGCTTCTTCTCGAGGATTCTTGTGATCTGCGAGCGCAGACTGGTTACCGAGATGGTTTCCTCGGCGTAGATTTGGTGTGTGCTCATTCTGCCATGCCTCTTGAGAGGTAACACTAAAATGCAACGATTTTATAACATATTCATGTACAGTATTCATCCATCGTTAGTGATGGCTCTACTTCTAAGCTCTGAGTGGCACATTGGGCACTTTGCGCCCTCAGGCCTCCAGGCGGTAGTGACACGGCACTATTGAGGGGGGTGACGGGCTCTGCTATGATTCGCGCCCTTGGCCGCTATGCTTTGTATGGCGGACAGGGCAAGCCACCTTGCGTGGCATCCTACCTATATCCGCCCGTAGCTCAGCTGGATAGAGCGCTGCCCTCCGGAGGCAGAGGTCTCAGGTTCGAATCCTGACGGGCGGGCCAATAAAACCTGGGTGCATTCTGGTCACATAGGTTGCACTTTATTCCGAGCACATGGGTAACACTTTTGGAGCGAATGGGTTCTGCCCCACCGGCTCCACCCTAGACTCGGTATGGTCATACAAAGCCTAGACAGTAGCCCTTAAAGCTCGGACCCAGGATTCCAGGCAAGAACTCTCGTCCGAAATCCGCCTTGCTACCGTAAATTGACCGGCAAGCTGGCCTGTGTCGACATCTACTCACCAGGCCTATGACTGACAATCCACTTAGTTGCTACTAACGTGATTTCGTATTGAATCCAACTGCGATGACAGGCAGGAAAACCGATGGCTCCCCCCTGGCAACAGACGGACATCGTGATGCCCTTCGAGGAAAACCATTGTTTCCCCCGCACCCAGAACCTCATCGCCTTCCTCGCACAAAACCAATCCTGAGAAGCTGTCCTTCTGAAAATCCGGGTACGCGGCGACGGCATCCGCGTCAATCGTGGCATCAAAGCCGCTGTAATTGACCGTGTGCCCGATATACTTGCGCAGGGTCTGTGCGGGCTGGATTGCGGGGTTCAGGGCAACAAAGGGGATGCCCAGCGCAGCCCCGACATGACTGGCCAGCCATCCGCCCATTGACGTGCCGATGACCAGGTCGGGCTCCTCGCGGCGCGCGAAATCCATCGCGACAGCCAGGACGGTGTCAGGCCCCTGCCCGTAATCCAGATCGGGCCCAAATACCTTCCCCAACTGCGACAGGACCTGCATCTTGTCGCTTTGTGGATCGAAGCGGCTACCATAGCCGTGCAGGTACATGATCCTGATGGACTTGTCTTTATCTGCGCTAGCCATGTCCTGTCTCCTCTGCCTGCCCGGCATATCAATCAACTCTGAACCGCTCTTTCCACCCACACCATCCGCTCACTGGATAGCTCAGCATTACCATCCCAGCGATAAGCACATAGCTTCCCGCCCTTGTCAGCTGCCACACTGTAATCCAGGCAAGCGACCTTATCCGACATCGGCTTCGGCTCACCCTGCATCCAGTAATGGCCGACAAATACTGGCTTCTCATCGTGGTAGCCCGGGATCACGTCATCCGGGACCGGTTCGTGAGGAATGCGCTCGATCACCTCGCTCGGCGCAATGGCCAGCTCGCGGAAGGTCAGTCGCCGCTTCTCCCACCAGCGCGTGCGAATATCGGTTCGCACATGGCCGTCCTTGTCCTTGAAGGACACGCCTTCCGGCAGGGGAATCTCCAGGCCCTTGAGAATCACTTCGGCTGACGCGAAAGGCCCCGTATCCTTGGCGGTCAGATCCTGCCAGGCCTCGGTCTTGATCGCATTGGTCTGGTCCAGGAAGGAACGCAGGCCGGCCAGGTGTTCCTCGTGCCAGCAGGCATGCACCACGCGAAAGTCCTCCAGGTCCAGCCACAGCGGCAGGGTACGGAACCAGTCCACTATTTCTCGATGCTGGGCGCTGTCCTCTCCAACCTGGCGCAGGAACTCGCCGTGCTGCTTGCGGTTCTTCTCGGTTCGAGGGCGCAAGTACTCTCCCGCATTACGCGGATCAGGCGTGGCATAGGCCACGGCGTTGAACTCGTGATTCCCCATCACCGCCAGGGCGCTACCGCTTTCCACCATCTGGCCGGCGATCTCGACCACTTCCACTTGCTCCGGCCCCCGGTCGACGAAGTCCCCGAGAAAGATAACCTTCCGCTCCGGGTGGGACCAGCCTTCAGCTCCCTCGCTGTAGCCGAGCTTGGACAACAACTGCTTCAGCTGCGTGGCATAGCCGTGGATATCGCCGATGATGTCGTACATGTGCGCTTCCTTCTTCCGTGAATCCGTATTGCCGCAACAAAACGGGTCAGACTAGCAAAGCTCGATAGCCAAAGTCAGCCAGTAGAGGCCATTCATGGCTGACTGGTTTAACGCACCTGCCTGAAAAGGCGACAGGTCGCGCGCGGCCGCCTTGGCCACCCGCTGCGACGGCATGGTACGCTTTGGACCTCAAGGCATGCAGTTGCCTCAGACGCCCCGGTCTCTGACCGCGGGCAGGGTGATGTCATCGGACGAAGCAGTGCTTCCCGGTCCGGTGGCGGTTAATACCTACGTTCTGAGGAATTGAGCATGTCAAACTTCCCCCTGCCCCCGGGCAACCCCCAGCCCCTGCCTGCCAATCTCGCCGAGCTGCTGGCAACCCACGACTACGGACTGATCACGGCCAACCTGATGGGACCGGCCCGGCACCTGCTGCCACGCGCTCGACTGCAACGCAGCCGGTCACTGCAGGAGCGCCTGCGGGATGCACGCTTCCCCATGATCCGCCTGCCCTGCACCCTGGTCTGGCCTGCTGAACAGGGCCGTCACGAGCGTCCAGCGCAATTCACCGACGCCCTCTACATTCCACTGGACCTGGACAAGCGCGGAACCCTGCATCGCAACCTGGTTCGGCTGGCCCGCGAGTTCCAGCAGGAGAGAATCTGGGCTGGCAAGCCCGGCACCTTCCTGCGCCTCGTTGAGGTACAGGACGACATTCCCTTCGGCAGCCAATGTGTGGAAAAACCCGAATTCAGCGCTGCTGGACACCTGCAATTCCGCGACAACAACCTGCAGTGCGACGATCTGCCGGAATGGTTGATCCAGCCGGACAACTGGATCGCCCGCCTCGCTTGTCGAACCATTGCGCAAAAGGACTGGAGAGAGCTGAATATTTCCCGGGAGGACTACCGATGAGCACACGATTTGCCTGCTTTCGTTTTGATCCGCGTCATCGCCAGGCCAGTATTGTTCATCCTCTGTCAGCTGAAACCCTGGCTGTTCTCCCCTGGCAGGACGAGCGTCCTACGAGCGGGGCCTGATGCTGCACCCCGCCTCGCCCTTTTCACCCGAGCTGGCCAGTTACGTCGCGTGGCTGGCCCGATACCACCTTCTGCTCCGGTTCGAGCCGCTCGAGATCGATGGTTGTGTTGAAGAGAGTGTGGAAAGCGAGGAGGTCGAGGATGACAGCGATGCCGACTCAGGTTTCAGCGTGCAGCTGGATATCCTCGTCTTTCAGATTGACTTGCGACAGAAAGATCTCTGGCAGGATGCCGGACGAGCCGGTTTCGTTCTGCTCGACGGCATGCTGTATTCAAGCTTCTACCTGGATGTGGAAGAACTGCGCTTCTGAAGGCCATAATGCCTGTCCAGACCCAGCGTCATTGCGCCCGAAAGCCAAAACGATAAGGACCATAGCCCATGCCAGACCAGCCCCTGAGTAGCGCCGATTCGGCTAAATCGGCAACCGAGGCCCCATTGCTCCGGGATGCTGCCGAGATTCAGGACTGGTCGGATCAGTCCGATATCCTGATAGTCGGTTTCGGCATGGCCGGCGCCTGCGCGGCCATCGAGGCGTTGGAAGCCGGCGCCTCGGTCACTGTCGTGGAGCGCACATCCGGCTGCACCGGCAGCACCTCTGCCGCCTCCGGCCACTTTTACCTGGGCGGCGGTACCCCGGTACAAACGGCCTGTGAATTCGAGGACAGCCCGGAGGCCATGGCAGCCTACCTGGAAGCGACCTCCCCCACTCCCAACATGAAGAAAATCACCCTTTATGCCGAGGGCAGTGTCGCGCATTTCAACTGGCTCGAAGCGCAGGGCATTCCCTTTGAGCGCAGCTACTACCCGACCAAGAACGTCGTGCAACCGGGCCGCGAATGCCTGATCTGGACCGGCAATGAGCAGGTCTGGCCCTATCGCGACCTCGCCACACCTGCGCCCCGCGGGCACAAGGTCGCCTTCGATGGCGAGGAAGGTGGTGGTGCCCTCGCCCTGCGGATACTTTCCGAACGGGCGGAAGCGCTGGGCGCCCGGGTGATTGCGAATGCAGCGGTAGGCAGCCTGTTGCATCAGGATGGACAGATCGTTGGCGTGCAGGCGCGGCGCTTCGGCGAGACGCTCAATTTACGCGCGCGCAATGCCGTCATTCTCGCCGCTGGCGGTTTCGGCCAGAACCCCGAGATGGTCAGGCAACATGTGCCCATCCTTGAACACGCCTATGTCCAGGGCAGCCCGCATGATGACGGCGTGGGTATTCGACTCGGGCAGGCCGCAGGCGGGGCGACCGAGCATATGCAGGAAGCCTTCATCACCTCACCCTTCTACCCGCCCGAAGACTTGCTCAAGGGTATCCTGGTCAACCGCCTCGGGCAGCGCTTCGTCGCCGAGGATTCCTACCACAGTCGCAGCAGCATTCACTGCACGCGACAGCCAGGCGGCACGGTGTACCTCATCGTGGACGCGGCCATTTTCGCCTACCCCCAATTTGCCTCGCTGACCCAGCAAGCGCTGGTTGATGGCTTCGAGACCATCGAGGCCATGGAGTCGGGCCTGCAACTGCCACCGGGCAGCCTGCAAACCACCCTGGCTGACTACAACCGCCACGCTGCGCGTGCCGAGGACCCGGAATTCCACAAGCACCCCAAGTGGCTGAAGCCCCTGGATGAGGCGCCCTGGGCTGCCTTTGATTTGTCCTTTGGCCGCGCGGTTTATACCGGCTTTACCCTTGGCGGCTTGCGGGTCAATGAAAACGGTCAGGTGTTGAATGCAGATGGTAACGCTATTCCCGCGCTCTACGCCGCGGGCGCCTGTGCCTCCAACCTGGCTCAGGACAGCAATGGCTATGCCTCCGGCACCTGCCTGGGAGAGGCCTCCTTCTTCGGCCGTCGCGCCGGCAAGCATTCGGCAAGTCGCACTCACGCGAGCACTTGAGTGTAGACTTCCCAGATCGCTCTTTTGGACAGGATCATGCTTCGACACGAAACCCGGCTGTTTATCGTTCTCTGCCTCGTCGCCATGCTCTCCGCCTGCGCGACTCCCTTGCGTGACTTCGACGAGCCTGAAGTCGAACTGACCGGCTTTCGGGCGCTGCCCTCCAGTGGCATGGAGGCACGCTTTCTACTGCAACTGCGCATCCTCAATCCCAACGCCGTGCCCTTGAAGATCAACGGCATTCACTACGAACTGCTGTTGCGCGAGCAAAGGGCTCTCTCGGGGGTCAGCGCGGAGGCGGTGCGTATCCCCGCCTATGGCGAGGGCAAGCTGGAACTGGAGGCGGCGGCTGGTGTGCTGGGGTCGCTCGCGCTGGTGAGGGACCTGCTGGCTAACCCGCCAGAGCAGGGCTTGCCCTACACCCTGCGGGCCAAACTGTCGGTCGACGGTGTTCTGCGGGCACTGCGGCTTGAGCGGGCCGGGACATTGAAGATAACGCCATAAGCAGAAAAACATCCAAAGAGCAGCTTGGCACCATACTGACCCGGAGTCACGTCATCCGGTAAAAGACAAACGTCCACTTACGACGCGGACACAGTCCCATTATTATCAAGCGCTGTGGCCTCAGCGCTTTTCGCTGCCGAAGCCCTCAACGCCTCCACCAGCACCGCATCGCGACTGTAGATATCGCGACGGAAAGCAATCTCGCCGGTATCCGTTGCAAAAGCCGTCAGGTACACCAGGTAGGTGGGCACCGGCCGCTTCAGATTGATCGTCAGGGTTTCCCGGGCTAACATGAGGGCTTCAATACGTTCTGCCTGGGGGTGAGCTTCCCGGGACAGCAGCCACCTGGCCAGCTCCAAAGGCTGCTCCAGACGGATACAACCGGAGGAGAAACTGCGCTCTTGTCGCGCGAACAGCTCGCGGCTCGGCGTGTCGTGCAGGTAGACCGCGTAGGGATTGGGCATCATGAACTTGATGTTGCCCAGGGCATTCTCGGGGCCCGGCTTCTGCCGCAACAGATAGTTGAAACTGCGCCGGGTCACGGGCGTCCAGTCGATCGCGTCGACCGGCACAAACACATCCTTCGCCGGGGGACGCACTTCAAAGCCCTTCTCCGCCTCTGCCACCGCATCGGCCTGCAGCAGGGGCAACTTGTCCCGGGTCGCGATACTGAAGGGCACATTCCAGTAGGGATTGAGCACCATGTATTTCAGTGTTTCGGCAAAGACCGGCGTGCGGCGGTAGGGCTTGCCCACGATGACATTCATCGACAGCGTCGGTTCACCCTGTTCGAATGCGCGCAAGGTGTAGGCCGCGATGTTCACGCGCAAGTAGGTCTCAGGCATCTCCCGCGGCAACCAGCGCCAGCGTTCAAGATTGGCATCGATCCGGTCAATCCAGGAAACCCGGCTGGCATTCAGCACTTCGAGTGTGTTCGCTCCCACGACGCCATCGGCGTCGAGGCCGGCGGCAAGCTGAAAGGCAATGACTTCCCGGCGCAGACCCGCATCGTATTCCGGCGTGTAGTCGCCGGGGCCGAGCAGCCGGCGTTTCAGCTGCAGCACGCGTTCACCACTGTCACCCGGTCGCAGGAGCGGACCCGGTGAGACCGACACGGACTCTGCCGCCTCCATGGACAGGATCTCCGCACGGCGCTTAAGCAAAAGCGCATAGTCCGCCGACGTGGGCCACAGCGATTGCAGTACCGGGTGCACGGAGTGCCCCTCCCGCGCCGCCACCTGAAGGAGCGCAGCCGCATCGAGTTCGGTGGGCGGCAGGCGCCAGTTTTCATCCAGATCGGGAGGCGCCACGACGCCCCGCGAACGGTGCAGTGCCTGGGTTAGAAAGGCATCAGTCAGCAGGAGCTCCAGAGCCAGCCTTCGCGGCAAGTCAGTTGGCTGTGCCGCCCACAGCTGCTCGATGTCGGCGCGGTGATAGCGGGCCGGCACAAACCCGTGGGAAGCCGACTCGTCGATAGCCGCCAGCAGTCCGGGGACGGCTTCCTCCAGGGGCGCCTCGGGCAACCATACGGGTGCATGATCGCGCGAGCGATAGACCTGTGACAGGACCTCCGGACGCTCGAGGCGGCGCCCGGACACCACTGGCTCGGCACCGGCGTCGAGGCCCTCCAGGTAGGCGCGAATCGCCTCGGCATCTGCCAGCTGAGCGCGGGCCACTGCGACACAACACAGCATGAAGCATGCCAGAAGCGCTCCCGACCGCAAAATCCTGGTATTTCCCTGCATGCGGCACCTCCCGCGGAAACCTGCCTGCTGGTCGCACTCGTGCACACCACTGGCTTTGGCCGACCTCCGGCCACACCATCGCGACCATCCCGTCACTATCATATGGGCCTCTTCAGTCCCCGCAACACAATATCGATCGTGGTCGCCCCCTTGTCGGGACCGAAGTCAAACAGGGGGTAGTCCGCGACCGCCTGACGGGTAAACAGGCTGTGCAGATTTTGCAGGCTGTGCGCGGTTTCTGCTATCCCGAGATCCGCGCGCAACTCCCCCGCGTCAATCCCCCGGCGCAGGGCCCGGCGCACCCACTTCTGCGCATCGCGTATGGAACGTTGGGTGGCCTCGCGGTCGAGCAGCAGGCTCGGCTGAACATCATCCGCATAGATAATCTTCAGCAGCGGCCGGTGCACGGGCTCGGGCTCGACGCCGGTGCGCAGCCAGCACTGGAGTCCCTCCAGCGTGGAAGGCGCGCTTTCCAAAGTATCCCTGACCTGCGCCACCAGGACCTCGATCAGCCAGTGATTGAGCGCGATCAACAACTGCTCCTTGCCCGGGTAGTACTCGTAGAGCGTCGAGCGAGAGACGCCCGCGCTCCTGGCCACCTGCGCCAGTCGCGCATGGCGGTAACCCAGGCTGACAAAGCTCAGCGCAGCGGCTTCCAGGATGCGCTGTCGTGTCGTCGCGCCGTCGCGCCATGCGGCTTGATCCATGCCGGGTAACACCTTTTTGCCGAGAGCGGCAGACCACAAGGTCTGCCGGACATAATTGACGATATCTGTCCGACAGGGTAACGTCCGCGACAGGTTATTTCCACTCAGGTCGCCGGGGCGGTGAGGTTTGTGCGAAGAGCATCCCCGCTGCCCGCAAGACCAATGCAAAAGGAGAACAAGCATGTTGAACAAGGACAGTGTCTCACTCGAGGGCAAGGTAGCCCTGGTCACCGGGGGCGGCGCCGGTATCGGGCGCGCCATCGCACAGGCCTACGGTGCCCTGGGAGCCCGGGTCGCGGTCGCAGAGATCAGTGCCGAAAAGGTGAGCGCACTGCGCGAGGAGCTCGCCGACGCCGGGGTCGATGCACTGGTGTCACAGACCGACGTCCGCGACAGTGCACAAGTCGCCGATTTCCTGGCCGAGGTGGACAAGCGTTACGCGCGACTGGACATCCTGGTCAATAACGTCGGCGATCACCTGGGCATGGTCAAGACACTGGAGCAGATGAGCGAGGAGGAATGGGACCAGGTCTATCAGATCAACCTGCGCCACCTGTTCGTGGTCACCAAGGCAGCGCTGCCCCTGATGCGCCGCAGCGGCGAGGGCGGCAGCATCATCAATGTCTCCTCCATCGAGGGCTTCCGCGCCAACCCCTACAATGTCATCTACACCTGCTGCAAGCATGCGGTCACCGGCTTCACCCGCACCATGGCGCTGGAGCTGGCCAACGACAATATCCGGGTCAACACCATTGCGCCGGAGACCACCGACTCCGAACAGGTGCCACTGGAATATCTGCTGAAGCCGGGCCACGCCGGAGAGCTGCTGGGCAAGCCTGCCTACCTGACCCGCACCCTGCCCTCCAACCGCTTCGGTCGACCCGACGACCACGCCGGGGCAGCTGTCTTCCTGGCCACGGAGCTGTCCTCCTGGGTCAATGGCTCCACCATCAACGTGGACGGGGGTGGCCTCGCCGCCGCAGGCTTCCAGCGGATTCCCTCGGGCCCCTGGACCATTATCCCCGAGGTGACCGGGACGGGTGTTCAGGGCGTGGATTGACGCGCCCCGCCGCTTCGCGCCCGGCTATCCGTCCAAAGGCCAGGGCATCGGCAATGTGGAATCCCCCGTCCTTGCACCAGCTGTAGGTGGAACTCACCGAGCCCGCAGCATAGAGGCCGGGGATGACCTTGCCGAAGGTATCCAGCACTCGCGAGCGCCCGTCGCGCCGGGGGCCACCATTGGTCCATCCCAGCAGCGGCGGCGCATGGAAACCGTAGTAAGGCGGCTGACTGATGGCATGCAGGGTCTCCGGGCGCCGCCCGAGCTGGTGGTCGACCCCGGTATGGCAGGCGGTGTTGTAGGCCTCCACGGTCTGCTCCAGCCGGCTTGCGTCGAGCCCGAGCAGATCCGCCAGCTCGGCGAGGGTGTCCGCGCGCTGAATCCAGCCCCGTTCGATCTCGATGCTGTTGTCGTGACTCCAGTGGTAGCCTTTCATCAGAGCCTGCCAGCCAATCGGCAGCAGGTCGGGAGGGGGGCTCAAGGGGCCCGCACTGCGCAGATTCTCGTCGAAGATCACAAACAGGCTCTGCATCGGAAAACGCTCGTAACGCCCGTGCTGCCGCACATGCCCGTGTCGCGGGCCCGCCGATTCGTCGGCAAAGCGGCGCGCATCGGGTGACACGTAGATGTAGCTGTGCGGGCCCACGGCACGGGGCATGGCCAGGTAATAGCCCGCTTCACCCTCGCCGCGAATGCCGGTGATGGTCATCGCGCTCTGCATGTGCCAAAGATCCGCGCCGATCTTCTGCGCCATGCGCAACCCGTCCCCGGTGTTGGCCGGCGTGCCCCAGCGCACGACATCCGCCAGCCCCAGATAAGTACGCACCAGGTCCGCATCGGCCTCAAAGCCACCGGTAGCCAGTACCACGCCACCGCGGGCCAGGAGGCGCTTCTCGGCGCCATTGCGCTGCACCACAAGCCCCCGTATCTCCGCACTCTCGGGATCCTCAATCAGCTCCCTGGCGGGCGAGTCGTAGCAGACCTCAATCCCTCTCGCCCGGGCCGCATTGTGCAAAAACGTGTAGAGACGCTCGCTGCCCAGTACACCGTCGACCGTATCCATTCCGGCGTAGCAGTCACTGCCGTCGAGCTCGGGATACTCGGGCACGGTGTGCACGCTGTCGCTGGTTTCGATTTGGGCACCCAGCCCACGCAGCCAGTCGGAATTGAGGGCGGTTTCCCGCGCCCAGGTGGCCACGACATCTTCGGGCAGGGGAAACCCCTCGCTCAGGGCGCGAAGATAGACCGCGGCCCGCTCCGGCGAGCGACTGACAAACCAGCCGCCCCCGGACAATCGAGTGTTGCCACCCGCGCTGTCCGGGCCACACTTCTCGATCAGCCGCACGCTGGCCCCCGACTCATGGGCCGCAAGGGCTGCCGCGTAGCCGGCAGCGCCGGCACCGACGACGATAACGTCGCAGCTTTCCTCATCATCCTGGCTCATTATTCTGTTTCCTTTGCGAGTGGATCAGGTCGCCGCTGGCGAAGCACTTGCGACAAAAGGTAAACGAAGGCTGCGTGCCTGTCACTCCACAGGCTAGACTGGGGAACGTTGAACGGATTCGGGAGCTCCGCCAGTGTCAGCTCGCCACTTCGGCGTGGATGGTTGCCGTGCCGGCTGGTTCTGCGTAGGCCTGGAGGGGGGGAAACTGTCGGGCGACCTCTACCCGGGCCTCTCGTCCCTGGTCGAGGCTACTGGCCGGGCGGGCAGCGTATTGGTCGATATCCCGGTCGGTCTCAAGGCCGGTTCGGAGGGGCCGCGGCAGTGTGACGTGCTGGCGAGACAGCACCTGGGCAAGCGGGCATCCAGCGTATTCAGCGCGCCCATTCGCGAGCTGCTGGAGGCCGGGTCCTATGCGGAAGCCAACGCCCTGAGCCGAGCACTTAGCGGCAAAGGGCTGAGCAAACAGACCTGGAACATCTGCGGGAAAATCCGGGAAGCGGATCGACTGCTGCAGACCTCCGACAGCGCCCGCCAGCGTCTCCGGGAGGCACATCCGGAACTCTGCTTCTACGGACTCAATCACGGCCGCCCCATGCAGCATGCCAAACGCAGCCAGGCGGGCTTCGAGGAGCGACTTGCACTGCTGGCCCGTCATCTGCCCGATGTGAGGCCTTTCCTGGACAACATGCTGATACGCTATCCGCGATCGCAACTGGCCCGCGACGATGTACTCGATGCAACGGTCTGCGCGCTGACCGCATCGCTACCTGCAAGCTGGCGGCACATCCCTGAAAACGGCGAAAGGGACCGTACTGGCCTGACCATGGAAATCATCTTTCCCGACCTCAGCAGTACCTGACGACCAAACGAAATGGCCGGGCACTCGGCCCGGCCAAGGAGGTCAGTCACCAGACTGACGCTTGTCGCGCTTCTCCCGGCGCTTTTCCTTCAGGCTTTTTTGCGGTGCCTTTTTCGGCTTCTCCTTGCTCATAACATCACCTCCAGAGAATCAAATCACCACCGGGCTGCCGCGCTTCCTCCCGGTATCACAATGTTGTGTGCGGCATAGAAAGGACTTCATGGCGAATGCACCTCCTTCTCTCGAGGAAATTGGGTCAAGTCTCGTCGCGAATATCCACCAGCAGAAAGCGGTGCGACTGCCCGCCCAGGTCAACCTGCGCGATATCCCCCAGACGGGCACCAATCAGGGCAGCCCCCAGGGGTGAAAACACCGAGATGAGCCCTCGCTCGGGATCGGCCTGCTCCGGGGCCACCAGGGTCAACTCGGCCTGTTCGCCATAGCGCAGATCATCCAGCAGGAGGCGGCTGCCCAGGCGCGCAACCCTGCCGCTGTTCGCCGCCCCCCTGCCGTCGAGTTCGAGCGCTTCGAGCTGATCGAATACCCGGGACAGCTCGACCGGCTGACTGTAGACGCGGACACGGTCACAAAAGGCCCGCAGTGAATTCAGGAAAATGGCTGACATCATCAGACTCCCACGCAGCAGCGCACAGCCGCAGAGACACGCGCGGCTATCGCCGTAATGTGTTTTGGATAAGGACACTCAGACTGCCAGGCGCCCGCGAGCGCCTGGCTTAACAGGGGAAGGTGGGGGCCTTGAGGATTTGTACAGAGTACGCCCGAGGACGCATGGAAGAGCTCCCGCTATAAGCACGAAAACCTTGAACGACGCTGGACCATAGCCCTTCCCCGCAGGGAAAGCAAATCACGACGATCGCGACGCCAGACCCTCTAGTGTGCCGCCTCTCCACCCGACAGCTGCATCAGTAACAGACCCGCAACGATCATGACGGCGGCGAGCATTCGTGTACCGTTCAGCGGCTCACCAAATACCAGGGCTCCGACCAGGAAGGTGCCCAGGGCACCGATGCCAGTCCAGACGACATAGGCGGTACCCAGGGGAAGGTAACGCATGGCGATAGCCAGCAGCCAGAAACTGGCGAGCATGGCGGGCAGCATGATCAGCGAAGGCAGCAGGCGGCTAAAGCCCTGGGACTGCTTCATGGCAGTGGCCCAGAGTATTTCGAGCAAACCGGCGACAAAAAGATAGATCCAGGCCATCTGACCCTCCTTGTACTGTCAGGGCCAGGCCGTCCTGGAAGTGGAACCCCGCAATGGGGCAGGAGGTCGTCCTCCTCGGTTCCGGATTGTAATGCGCACCTCGCAGCGGGTAAACAAAGCCAGGGACCCACCTGCAGGCCGCGGCGGAATTCCGTTGAAAACTGCCAGGGTCGTTGGCAGTTCCGCATGATTGCTGCCACTATCTGCTGCATGCCGCACAATCCTTCACCAGGCGCTCAAGACCGCGGAAGACCGCAGGAGCCTCCTCTCGCGGAGCGCCCACTGTTCGTGGTGCTGAATAACGGCTCCGGACAGCAGACTGGCGCGCCTGCAGGTGAGCGTATTTGCGAGCTGCTGACCCGGGCTGGTCGCTCCGCCAAATTGTTGCTCGCGGATAAAGGGCAGCTCGACAGTGTCGCGCGGGAGGCGGTGCAACGCGCGGGTGCCCAACACGGCATCGTGGTGGGCGCGGGTGGCGACGGCACACTGAACACGGTCGCCCAGGCCCTGCAGGGCTCAGGCATACCCTTCGGCGTGATCCCCCTGGGAACCTTCAACTACTTTGCGCGCAATCACGGCCTGCCGCAGAACCTGGAGGCCGCCACGCGGTGCCTGCTGGACGCTCGTGTGCAGCCGGTGCACGCCGGTTTTCTCAATGGTCATATCTTCCTGGTGAACGCCAGCCTGGGCCTCTACCCCAACCTTCTGGAGGATCGCGAAAGCGACAAGGCACAACTCGGCCGCAGCCGGCTGGTCGCCCTGTTTTCGGCGATCAAGACACTGGCCCGCGCGCACCGCGTTCTCGACGTCGACCTGGACCTGGAGGGCCGGACACGGCACCTGCGGACCGTATCCATGGTGGTGGGCAGCAATGCACTGCAACTGGAACACATCGGGGTGCCGCTGGCGGCGGCCGTCCGGGAAGGTGAGCTCGCCGCGATGCTGGTCAGGCCGATGGGCAAGCCGTCACTCTACGGGCTGTTGCTGCGTGGCCTGGTGTCGCGACTCGGCGAGACAGAGAACCTGCATTGCTTCAGTTTCTCCGAACTGCAGGTACACCGCCGGCGCCGCCGGCGCATCAAGGTGGCCCTGGACGGGGAAATCCGACGCCTGTCACTGCCCCTGACCTTCACCGCCGGGCGCGAATGCCTGCCGCTATTGCTGCCTCGCGACCCCGCGCTATTGGTGCGCCAATGACGACGCTTCTGCACATTTCCGATACGCATTTTGGTACCGAGCGGCCGTCTGTCATGGAGGCGCTGGTCCGCTTCGCGCAAAGCGAGGCGCCGGACTGTATTCTCTTCACCGGAGATATCACCCAGCGTGCCCGCCGACACCAGTTCGCCGCGGCGAGACGCTTTATCGGGCGCCTCTCCGCACCGGTCATCGCGGTGCCAGGTAACCATGATATTCCCCTGTTCAACCTGCCGGCCCGTCTACTGAACCCTTTTGGCAACTACCGCCGTTACATAGGCAGATCCCTGGAACCACAGTTCGAGAGCCCTACCCTGCAAATCCTTGGCGTCAATACCACCCGCCCGTCGCGGCATGTCGACGGTGCCGTTTCATCCCGGCAGATAGCGCGTGTGAGTGATCAGCTACGCGCAGCACAGCCAGGGCAATTGCGGGTCGTGATCCAGCACCACCCGGTGCGCGCTATCGAACAGTCCGACTTGCACAATTTGCTGATCGGACACGAGGCTGCGGTACCCGCCTGGGTCGATGCCGGCATGGACCTGTTACTGGCGGGACATATCCATTTGCCGTATATCCGCCCCCTGCAGGGGCACAGTGGGCGCCAGGCCCTGACGGTCCAGGCCGGTACAGCCCTGTCGAGCCGCACTCGCGGCGAGACTGGCAACTCGCTCAACCTCATTCGGTACACGCCACCCCGCGAGCAACAAAACGTCACACGACGCTGCATGGTGGAACGCTGGGACTTCGAGGCTGATCGGGATGCCTTCTGTCTGGCCGACCGGCAGACACAGGTTTTCACTTGATGGAGCGCCGACGCGGCGCGACATGATGTGGTCCAGCGGCGCTTCCGCAGCGTATCCGGGACAAGCACTCCACTAGCGCAACTGTGATGCCAGACACCCTGTACTACGATGGCCTGTGCGGCCTGTGCACCCGTGAAATCCGGACATTGCGCCGGCTGCAGCGCGGACAACTGGACTTTGCCGACATCCACCAGCTCAGCGCCGGGGACTCGCTCCCATCGCGCGAAATACTGCTCAAGCGGCTCCACCTGCACACCTCGGAAGGCCAGTGGCTGGTCGGCCTGCCGGCGACCGTTCGCGCCTGGTCACACACCCGCTGGGGCTGGCTGTTCAGACCCCTGCTGTGGCCCGGCCTTCGCTCGCTGAGCGAACGCATCTATCGCAGCTGGGCAGAGCGCCGCTACCGGCGCCTGTATGCCTGCTCGGTCTGCATGGGAGCGGAAGAATGAACGTCCTCATCGTGGGTGGCAACGGCGGTATCGGCCGTGCCCTGATCGAACATCTGCTGGCCGACGAGCGTGTTGAACGCCTGGATGCTACCTGGCGCGCGAGCACGCCACCGAAGATTGACGACCCGCGTGTCCACTGGCACCAGGTCGACCCGGGCCTGGAAAGCAGCGTGGCCGAACTGGCTGCCGGTCTGCCACCGCTGCATCGCGTGATCGTCGCGGGCGGTCTCCTCCACGATGCGAAACACGGCCCCGAAAAAACCATTCGTCGCTTCGACCCGGACTTTTTTCTGGACAGTCTGCGTGCAAACACCCTCCCCGCCCTGCTGCTGGCCAAGCACCTGGAGCCGAAACTGCGACACGACCAGCACTCGGCATTCGCCGTCCTGTCGGCGCGCGTGGGCAGCATTGGCGAGAACCATCGCGGCGGTTGGTACAGTTACCGCAGCTCCAAGGCGGCCTTGAACATGGCCCTCAAAACGCTGGCCATCGAGTGGCGTCTGCGCTTGCCGCATTGTTCGGTGGCAGCGCTGCACCCCGGGACTGTCGACACCGCGCTCTCGGCTCCCTTCCAGTCACGTGTCCCGGAGGGCAAGTTGTTCACGCCGGAATACGCCGCTGGCAAACTGCTCGCCGTGGTCGACCAACTTGGCCCTGAAAACAGCGGGCAGTTCTGGAGCTGGGACGGCACGGAGCTGCCCTGGTAATCATCGGCTCGCCGGGCTGCGCCGCGGTGGCTCAGCGAAACAGCTGACTCTGGCGCGCGACACGTCGCTCTACCGCCTGGCTGAATACTTCGGCGGACGCCGCCAGCAGGGTGAAATGCTCCCGCGCCCGGGTCACCGCGGTGTAGATCAGCTCCCGGGTCAGCACCGGCGACACCGCGTCCGGCATGACCAGTGCGGTGTGCCGGAACTCCGAGCCCTGGGACTTGTGCACCGTCATGGCGTAAACCGTCTCCACCTGTTGCAACCGGCTCGGCAGCACCCAGCGGATGCCACCCTGTCCATCACCGGCGGGGAAGGCAACACGCAGAATCGTGCCGCGCTCGGGCTTGCCAAACTCGAGCGGCACACGCAGGGCGATCCCGATATCGCCGTTCATCAGGCGCAGGCCGTAGTCGTTGCCAGTCACCAGCACGGGGCGCCCCTCGTACCAGCGCGCATCGGAGGCACCGTGGCGCGGGTCCGGCAAGCCCTGCACGGGCGCCGGTCCCTGCAGGACACCTTCGCCCTCCACGTCCCCGCGTATCAGTCCGGCTCGAGCCAGCGCCTGCTCAATTTGCTGATTGAGTGTCTCGACCCCGTAGTCCCCCTGGCGCAAGGGTGTCAGCACCTGAAACTGACCGTGGGCCCGCAGGATCTCCAGCGCCCAGGCATCCCAGTCGGACCTTGGATCGCCGGGGCCCGGGCGCGCGACCGGCCCGTCGCCGATGCTTTCCAGGTAGTGGCGATAGCCGCGCAGCGCGGCGCCCGCGCCACCCTCGACAGCCAGGGCTGTCAGGGGACGCCAGTCACCCACGGGCAAGCCGACTACCTCCAGGTCATCGAAACCGCCGTCAGCGAGAAGCGCTCTCGCTCGCCGACTGTCCCCGGCATTCACTGACCGGGCCAGCTCGCCAATACCGCTGGTGGCATCGAAACGGAAAGACTCCCGCAGCATCGCCACCGCCTGGTCCAGTGGCCGCCCCTCGCGATCCTGCAGGGGCTGCTCGATCGCGTAACCGGTCGCGGCCTCCAGCCAGTCCGCCAGTGCGGGATGATAGTGCGCCGCTTCGGCGCGGGCGCAGAGACTGCCCAGTACTGCGCCCGCTTCCACGGAGGCGAGCTGGTCCTTGTCCCCCAGCAGCACCAGGCGGGCGTGCTCCGGAAGCGCCTCCAGCAACAGCGCCATCATTTCAATATCCACCATCGAGGCCTCGTCCACCACCAGTACGTCCAGGGGCAGCGGGTGGAAACGGTGGTGCCGGAAGTGCCGTGTATCCGGTCGCGCACCCAGCAGTCGGTGCAGAGTCGTGACTTCGCTGTGAATGGCAGCGCGCACGCGCTCTGCCTGCGGCAGATCAAGCTCCGACAGCGAGCCGATCTGGCCGCTGATGGACTCATTGAGCCGCGCCGCTGCCTTGCCCGTCGGTGCCGCCAAGCGAACACGCAGTGGCTCGCCTCCCGACTGCATCGCCAGTACCTGCAGCAGGGCCAGGAGACGAATCACCGTGGTGGTCTTGCCGGTTCCCGGCCCGCCGGTGATCACCGCAAAGCGCGAACGGGCCCCCAGGGCACAGGCCAGCTTCTGCCAGCGGGCGGGGTAGGCCCGGGGATCCCCGGGCGGAAACAGCCGGTCGAGCACCGATCGCAGGGCGCCGGGCTCGGGTGCTTCGCCGGCCACCAGGCGCCCCTGCACACCGCCCGCCACCTGCGCCTCATAGCGCCAGTAACGGCGCAGGTAAAGATGGTCGTCCTCCAGCACCAGCGGCTGATTCCCCGCGCCACTGCCGACCGCGCTCCACCCCCTTAGGTGTTCCCCCCAGTCGTCACCCATTCGCGACATCAGCTCATCCGGCGCAAGCGGCAGCTCCCTGTCGTACTGGCCCCGTCGTGGCGTCGCCGTGATCAGCTCGCGAGGCTGGCTACGCGCCTGCGTCAAGTCGAGCAGCAGATGGCCCTGGCCGGCCTGATGGCTGACCAGCATCGCCGCCAGCAGGCCCGCAGGCTCGGCATCCGCCGCCAGTGTGGCGAGGCGATGGGCCAGGGCGACATCCAGCTCGCGGACCCAGCCCTGCTCGGCCCAGGCAAACATCAGGCGCAGCAGTGCCGCCTTGTCAGCCAGCGCCTCCTCTACCCCGGGCAGGTTTTTCCCGCTGTCGATCATGCCCGCTCCTCCACCGTGCCGGCAGCGAAGGATTCGCCTGCCAGGCAGTCGTCCCAGGCCTCGACCACCGCACGGGGCGGCTTGATCCGGACCACGCCCCGGGAGGGGGCGCGAATGCCGCGCAGGAAGACCAGCATCGCGCCGCCGACATGGCGTTCGTAGTCGTAGTCTGCGCCCAGGCTGTGGCGCAGGTGCCGGTGCAGAGCGACCAGATAAATCGCCAGCTGCAAGTCATAGCGCTTGTCCAGCAGCGCGCGCTGCATGGCCGGCATCTGGTAGGCACTGTCGTCTGCCCCCAGCCAGTTGGACTTCCAGTCAATCACGTAATAGCAACCCTCGTGCTCGAGCAGCAGGTCGATAAAACCTTTCATCAGGCCATTCAGTTGCTGGCGGCGCAGCGCCGGCCGCGTTTCGCCGGGAAAAACCCCCTCGCTGACCCGCTGGTCCAGATCTGCGGTAGAGGCCCGGGTGGTGGCAAACCAGAAGTCCGGCTCGGCGCGATAATGTCGCAGGCTCTCCAGCGTCGGTCCATCTTCCCCCTCGGCGGCCAGGGGCGTGGTCAACCAGTCCCGCATACCCGACTGCAGGGCCGGGACATGCAGCTCCCAGCCGCGTCGCCGGCAGCGCTCCAGCAGCTGCTCCTGCAATCCCGCATCCCCCAGCGCCTGCTCGAATCCGGCATTGGCCAGGCTTTCCAGCACACCGTGCAGAAAGGTCCCGGGCTCAGGCCCGCGGGGAAAGGCATGCAGGCTGCCGGGGCGCGGGAGGGCCTGCTCAGCAACAATGCCAGCCCGAGGCTCGTTCAGCCGGTGCTCCTCGTCGCGCACCTCGGCTTCGAAGGTTTCCGGTGTTGCCCCAGCGCGCTGTTGCAGAGCGGAATAGCTGGCAATCCACCAGGGGCGGAAGCTGCGGTGGCTCGGGCTGCGAGCCGGCTGTTTTGCGACGCACTCCGGGATCAGCTGGTAGCGGATATCGCGACTGTCGCTGTCGTCGAGCACGATATCGCGGCAGCTGTGGCCGAGACGCTGCCAGCACCCGCGCAGGGCCTGCAGATCGTCGATCTTCTCACTGCCCGCCAGCAGATAGCCCAGCGCCGACTTGTGCAGCTCGGCGGACTTCGCGGTGCCGGTTTTCAGTGCGGCCAGCCCCAGGAACGTCGCGTGACGGGCACGGGTCAGAGCCACGTAAAGCAGACGCACCTCTTCGGCAAGCCGCTCGTCATCGGCCGCTTCGAAGCTGTCTCGCGCCAGCTCCTTCTTCGGCGCGAGCTCCAGCAGAGGCATGTCGCCGCGATGAAACAGGGGGCGTCCAGACTTGGCAGTCACCTCCCGGAAGGTGCAGATGAAGGGCAGCACGACCACCGGGTACTCCAGTCCCTTGGACTTGAAGATGGTGACCACTTGAATCAGATCGGCGTCACTCTCCAGGCGCAGGATCTGCTCATCCTGCCCCGGTTCTTCGATGTGTTCCGCCAACAGGCGGACCAGGGCATGATCGCCATCCAGTGCGTCGCTGGCCTGCTGGGCCCATTCCGCCAGGTGCAGCAGGTTGGTCAAGCGTCGTTCACCCCGCGGCCCGGCCAGCAGGTGCTCGGGCACCCTGTAGTCGTGCAGCAGCTGGCGCAGGGCAGGCAATACACCTTGCCGCTGCCAGCGCTGCCGGTAACCGACAAAGCCTTCCTGGGCGCGTTCCCAGGCGGCCTCATCGCGCTGCAGCAGGTCCAGCTGGGACAGCGACAGGCCCAGGGTCGCGGTGGCGAGGGCCGAGCGCAGAGTGGAGACTGACTCGGGGCTGGCCATGGCGCGCAGCCAGTGCAGCAGGTCGCGCGCCTCCGGGGAATCGAACACGCTGTCGCGATCGGATAGGTAGACACTCGCCAGGCCACGTTCCGCCAGGGCTTCCCGGATGGCCCTGGCCTCGCCGCGATCGCGCACCAGGATGGCGATATCCCGCGCTCGCAGGGGCGTCGGCGCGCCCTCCCCGGGCCCGCCAAAACCGCAGGCTCCCTCCGCGGCGAGATTCAGCCAGCCGGCAATCCGGTTGGCGCTATGCCGGGCGGCCTCGCGCAGGTAGTCGGTCTTGCCCAGCAGGCCGCTGTCGCTGTCCCCCGGCAACAGCCAGCCGGTAAGCGCCGCGACCGGCTGGTCCCGCAGCAACCACTGCTCGCGGCGGCCCCGGGCCTGTACCTCGTGGAAGGGCAGCGGGTTGTCCTCCGCATGCCCGGAACGGGCAAAGCGGAAGGCGCCCCGCTCGTGGGTCTCCTCGGCCCGCAGGAACAGCTGGTTGACCGCGTTCACCGCCGCCTGACTGGAGCGGAAGTTGGTATCCAGGCTGTAGTGGCTGCCCCGAGTGGCGTGGCGCGCCGCCAGATAGGTGTGAATGTCCCCCCCGCGAAAGCCGTAGATGGCCTGCTTGGGGTCGCCGATCAGGATCAGCGCGGTATCGTCGTCGACCCCGGCGGTGTCCGCGGCCGGCTCGCGCCCGGGCGCCGGGTTACCCACCCCGTAGATCGCGGTGAAGATCCGGTACTGAGCCGGGTCGGTGTCCTGGAATTCGTCGATCATCGCCACCGGAAACTGGACGCGAATACGCTCCGCCAGAGTCTCGCCCGCGGGGCCCTCTAGGGCTTCCGCCAGACCGCGGATCATGTCGTCAAAGCTCATCTGCGCCCGTGTTTCCAGCTGCTCGGCGAGGCGACGGGAGACCCAGTCGCGGGCATCGGCCAGCACCAGGGGATAGAGCGACTGCTGCAAGTCATCCGCCTCGGTCCGGGCACGATGCCAGCTGTCGAGATGTTCAAACAGCGGCAGGGCGGGCGGCTCCTCGCGCTGATTCAGTTGCAGCTGGCTCCGCGCCAGTTTTTTCACGAAGGCGGTGTCTTTCAGCGACAGCTCGCCCCGCCCCCAGCGATGCAGCTCTTCCAGCCAGCCGGCGAAGGTCGCGTCGTCATTCTTGCCCCGGAAGCGGGTGCCGTTCAGGCGCGGCCGCAGGTCCTGCAGCGTCTCGTTCAGCTGGGCGGCATCGCGCGCCCAGGCCTCGCGGGCCCGCACCTCGGATGCATGCAGGCTTGCGCCGCAGGCGCCCAGGCGCGCCAGCGGGGCGCGATAGTCTTCACCCTCGAGCGGCTCGCCGGCGTAAACCAGGCTGGCATCATCGCGCTGCAGCAGGCCGCGCAGGTCCCGGTAGAGTCGCTGGGGCGAGGGGAACAGCGCGAGCAGGGCGGCGGCCTGTGCCGCATCCAGGGGGTACACCCGTGTTCGCCAGTAATCGGCGACCGCCTCCAGGGTGGGCTCGGTCAGGTCTTTGACCAGCTCCTGACGAAACAGGCGTCCGCTGTCGAAGGCGTGCTCCCGGAGCATGCGCTGGGCCCAGCTGTGGATGGTGGAGATGGCGGCATCGTCCATCCACTCTGCGGCCAGCTCAAGGCGGCGGGCGCAGTGGGGCCAGGTCTGCGGCGGAAAGTCCGCGCGCAACTGTGCCAGCAGGGGGTCGCGCTCCCCAAGGTCGTCGCCCTCCTGCGCCCGGAAGGCCTCGGTCGCCTCCACCAGGCGATGGCGGATGCGGTCGCGCAGCTCGAGACTGGCGGCCTCCGTGAAGGTCACCACCAGAATCTCCGGCGGCACCAGGGTGCGGGAAAAGCCGTTGTCGCGGCCGGGGCTCTCCCCCGCCGGCTGACCGTGGCCAAGTACCAGGCGGACATAGAGCAGTGCAATGGTGAAAGTCTTGCCCGTGCCGGCGCTGGCTTCGATCAGACGCGTGCCGCGCAGGGGCAGGTCCAGGGCAAGGTTCTTGTGAGTATCCGGCGCCGGGCTCATGACTGCTCCTCCCTATCAGCACTCACCCACCCATGCAGGTCGGCATACAGTCCCAGGCTCGCGGCGGCAAAATCGGGCGCCGCCAGCAGGGATTCCAGACGCGGAAACTCGCGAAGCAACAGGGGGTTGCGCTGTTCCAGCCGCTCCCAGGCTCTGCGCCACTCATCGCGCAGCCTGCGGTCCTGCCAGGCTTCCTCCGGCGGCCAGGCGGTCGATTCTGCTGTCACGGGGGGATAGTGGCCCAGGGCGGGCAGTGCCAGCTCCGGGTGAGTGGGTGTCGGATGGTGCATGCCCCGATGCCAGGCCCGCAGCAGCCGGGTGAGCCACGCGCGCGCCGGTTCGGCGGACATGCCGGGCAGGGTCAGGGTCCCGCTCGGCGACACCAGGTAGCTGGGCGCACCCGCCTGCAGCAGTTGCAGGGCGAGGTGGGCCGGCCAGTGACGCAGCAGTTGGCTCCAGCGCCACTCCTTGCCCTGGTGAACGGGGCTGGTCAGCAGCACGATACGCGCCAGGCGAGGGTCGCCCGCGGAGGTCTCTCCCTGGTGCAGACTGTCGAGGCTGTCCTCCAGGGCCAGGCCCGCCGCTTCCCCCACAGCTTCTGTGGCCAGTGTTACCTGGGGGGCCACCGACAGGCGCCGGGGATACTCCCGCAGCAGCTCGCGGTAGGCCTCCAGGGTCGACGGCAGCGGCTCGAGCAAGGACTCGCGAACGATGGGCCCCACGGGCTGCGGCGGATAATCGCCGGCCCGCTGACGCTGCGCGACCCGGGCCGAGAAAACCTCTGCCAGGTTCAGCCCGGGTGTCTGCGCCAGCTGCTGGCCGAGAGGTTGCAGGAGAGCGTCCCGCTGCTGCCAGGTGGCCAGGCCATCGAAGTCAAAAGGCTCATCGTCCTCACCCGCAAGGTCAGCCTCGCTCAGTGATATCGACAGCCGCTCGCGGAACAGGGCCGCCACCGGGTCGCGCAGAAAGCGCTCCAGTTGCGCCAGGGTCACCGCGGCCTCCGGCTGCCAGGGCGGCAGCGATTCAGCCGCTTTCACCGCCGGCGCGGCAGGTGTGTCGACAATGCCCTGCCACTCGCTGGCGTAGGTAAACAGGTCTTCCTCGCCACGGAAATAGTCCGCACCGAAGGCTTGCAGGGGGTGCTCCGTGGTCAGCGCCGCGAGGACCGCCTGCATCGCAGCACCGGCCGCGCTGGCACCCAGCGCCTCCAGCGGTGGCTGCCCCTCCAGACGCCAGCCGCGCGCGAGGTGGTCCCGCAGCTGACCGACCAGGACACTGGGGGGCTGCTCGCTGTTGTCCTTCACGCTGCGGCCACACCAGCTGATACCCAGGCGCCGCCGCGCGGAGAGCAGTGCCTCCAGGAAGAGATAGCGGTCGTCATCCCGGCGCGAGCGGTCGCCCGCGCGATAGTGGCCGCGCAGCGCCATGAGATCGAAATCCGGGGTATCCACCCTGCGCGGGTAGGCCCCGTCGTTCATGCCCAGCAGATGAATATGCGCAAAAGGTATGGCTCGCATGGGCATCAGGGTGGCAAAGGTGATCCGCCCAACCAGAAAATTCTGGGACAGGCGCGGCTCATCCAGTCGCGCCAGCCAGCTTTCCCGCACAACGGCGAGGGGCAGGGGCACCGCCAGGGCGGCGTCCTCGATTTCCTCCAGCCAGTCCTCCAGGCTCCCGCGAATCATTCCCAGGAGGCTCTCCTCCGCGGGCTGGGTCGCTTGCAGCGTGGCATCCAGCATGGCGGCCAGAGTCTCCCCCCACTCGGCGGCCGTCCGCGGCGCCTGCAAGGCACCCCGGAACTCTTCCAGGGTCAGCACCAGGCGGTAGAGCGGGCCCACCAGGGCCGCATCCAGCCCCGCAACCTCATCGTAGGGCACCACGCCCTGCCAGTCGTCGCCATTGCTGTCGGGCTCGCCCACCGCATAGCCCATCAGCATACGTTCGAGGCCGAAGCGCCAGGTATGCAGCTCATCGTGCAGGGGCAGATCCAGGTCGCTGCGCTGTTCGGCGTCCAGCCCCCAGCGGATATTGGCACCGCGTATCCAGCGCTGCAGTATCGGCAGGTCGCCTTCCGCCAGGCCAAAACGCTCCCGCAGGGGCGGGATTTCCAGCAGGTCCAGCATCTCACTGGCCCGGAATCGCAGCTGCGGCAGGGACAACAGGGTATCCACGGCCACCAGCATCGGCTCACGGTGGCGCTGTCGCTGGTCGGCAACGTGGTAGGGCAGATAGCGCGGCTCTCGGGGCAGGAACTGCCCGAAAACCGCATCGATGTAGGGCGCGTAGTCGTTGATGTCCGGCACCATGACCATCACGTCCCGCGGCTGCAGGTCGGGGTCGGCGGCAAAGGCATCCAGCAACTGGTCGTGCAGGACCTCCAGTTCCCGCTGGGGGCTGTGACAGACATGGAAGCGGATCGACCGGTCCCCGCCCGGCACCAGCGCCGGCCAGTGCGCCTGTGTTTCTGCCAGGGGTCGCAGGGCAAGAATGTCCGCCTGCAACTGCCCCAGCAGCGTTTCGGTATCCGGCGGCGTAAAGACATCCACCGGTTGCTGCAGAGCCGCCAGGGCCTCGGTATCAGTGGCGTCGTACTGTCCCAGCAATTGCAGGTAGTCGCGCCCCTGCTTGCCCCAGGCCGCCAGCAGCGGGTGGGCATGCAGGTGCAGCAATTCTGGGTTGAGATGCAGTGCCGCCGGCATGCCCCGCCGACGCTGCTGGCGATGGTAGCGGCGCAGGGCCTCGCGGGTCTCGATGATCTCGCCCCAGTCGTGCTCACAGGGGTTGAGCAGACACAGGATCACCTCGCTGACCGCGGCCACCCCCGCCAGCACCTCGAGCATCTGTCGGGGCAGCGAGGAAATGCCGAACACCACCACCCGCGGTGGCAGCGCCGCGGGCCGGGAGGGCAACTGCCCAGCGGCCGCCAGGAAGCGCCGGTGTACCGCGCCGCGGTGACTGCCGCTATCCACCGGCGCCAGGGATTCGCCGATATGTCGCCAGAGCGCTGGCTGCCAGCACTGGTCCGCGGGAACTGGCACCCGCTCCCCCGTCGGCAGCACCAGCTCGTCGCGACCCGCCTCCCAGGCGCTCAGCCAGTCGGCCCGGTAAACCTGGTACTGGTCGAAGAGGTCAGCCAGGCGCTCGGCCAGCTGGTAGTGCTTGCGCAGCGTGTCGTCTCCCGTCAGGTAGCGCTCCAGGGGCGCGTACAAGGTGTCCTGCCGAAGTGTGGGAAGCAGCCCCAGCAGGCGCCAGCGCAGACGCGTCTTGTCCCAGGGGGAGGTAGCGGGTACGCGGCCGGGCCCCTCGACAGCCTCGATCACGCTGCGGTAGGCCTGCCACTGGAAACGGGCCGGGAGCATGACGTCAGTGCCCAGGCAGATGCCGCGGCCCGGCGCGCCCTGCTGCTCGGCGATCGAGGTCTTCAACCACTGGGCGATGCCGTTGCTCTGGACCAGAAAAGCCGTCCGTTCCAGTGGATGCAGCGGCGCCCGCGCCAGCCACATCAGGGCCAGGTCGCGCAGATCCTCCATGCGATTGCCCTGCAGCACGACCAGGCCCTGGGCGTGCGATGGGGGCGATTGTGTCATGCCGGTCCCTCCCTGGCGTCGACTGGTGCGCGGCGTCGGCGACAACTCTACGCCATGCCGCGGCGCGGCGCAGCGCTGTATGCACGAACAGGCCGATTTTTCAGGCAGATGCGCGCGACATCTACTACGGGGTGTTCGATTCGCGGGCAGAACCAGTTGGCCTGTCGCGGCGTATCGATCGGGGTGGACAGCGCAATTGCGCCTGTGCCCGAAGCCGCGACCGTTGGCCAAGGGGATTATGCGCCAGACTCACTATTTTGTGGACGGAGAGGCTGTCGATCAGCTTCCCAACAGCCCCGGGGTCTACCGTTTCTACGGCGACGGCCCGGTTCCGCTGTATATCGGCAAGAGCCTGAACATCGCGCGGCGGCTGCGCGAGCACACGCGCGAGGCCGCCGCCTCGGCGCGTCAGCGCCGCTTGATGGACAGCACCCAACGCGTCGACTGTACCCTGACCGCCGGCGATATCGGCGCCCAGTTACTGGAGAACCGCGAAATCAAGCGCGAGCTTCCCCTGTTCAATCGGCGCCAGCGCCGGGCCCGACACCCGGTCACCCTGCACCTGGTCGATGCACCGGGGGGCGAAGCGGGCTTCCTGCGCCCGGAAGTCAGGGCACTTTCAGCGGGCAGCCTGCCGGACACTGGCGCCCACTACGGCCTGTTTCGCCAGCGCCGGGGGGCGGAGGACTACCTCATTGATCTCTCGCGCCGCTGCGGGCTGTGCCAGCGAGTACTGGGTCTGGACCGCGGGCGCGGCCCCTGTTTCGCCCATCAGCTCGGGCAGTGTCGCGGCGCCTGCGTGGGGCGCGAGCCCGCCGCGCTGGACCTGGACGCCTACCGGATCCTGCTGCGCGCCTTCCGACAACCGGACGCTCAGCTCTATGCCTACCGACCCGGGGGCAAGCCACGCGCCGTTCCTCTAACTTCCCCGACATACTCTGTCTGGAGAGCGCCAGCCACCGGGTCCGGTGGGGGCGCCGGGCGCACTCGCGCTGTTGAATAAGCCCCGCAGGCAGCTACACTGGAGCAGAGCACTCGACAACGGAGGGATCGCTATCATGTCCAGCGTCTGGGTCGTCTCTGCCAATAGTTCCCGCGCCACCCTGTATACCGCCAAAAGCCCCGTCGCCCCCCTGGAGCAGCAATTCCAGCTCAACCACCCGGATGCGCGCAAGAAACCGTCGGAACTGCTCACCGATCGCGCCGGCCGGGCCTTCGACAGCCACGGCCAGGGCCGACACGCGATGGACCAGCGAGTGGATGCCCGCGAGCACGAACGCGAGGTCTTCGCCCGGGAAGTCGCCCAGGAACTGGAAACCCTGCGCGAACAGCACGATATCGACCAGCTGGTTCTGGTTGCCGCGCCGGCCTTTCTGGGGTTGCTGCGCAGTGCCTTGAGCGGTCCGCTCAAGAGTCTGATTTCCCTGGAAATCGACAAGGACTACACCAGCCTGGACGCGAGCGCGCTGCGCGCGCGCCTGCCCTGAGCCCCTCCACCCACTGGCACAGGGGCGGGCACAGGCCGCACAGGCACTGCCGCGAACATCCCGGGCAATACGGCGCTCGCGGAATAATCAACACTTGACCTCGATCAAATCTCCCGCTAAAAACTCACTCCTGGCAACTTGCTTGTTTGCGCCTAGCAAGTATAATTAAATCGAATTCAAAAATAGGCTGCAAGAGACTACTATCAAACAGCCAGCTTTCCGGATCCCTGACCTGAGTAAATATAAAGAGGCACACCCGCTATGAGCAGCAAGCAGCAACCCGACTTCGACGTCATCGCCATCGGCGCCGGCTTTGCCGGTCTGGCGCTGATTCACCACATTCGCGAGGCGGGCCTGTCCATCCGCGTCTTCGACAAGGCCGACGACGTCGGCGGCACCTGGACCTGGAACCGCTACCCCGGCGCCATGACCGACAGCGAAAGCTACTACTACTGCCTGACCTTCTCCAAGGAGCTGCTGCAGGAGTGGTCCTGGACCCGCCGCTATCCGGACTGGAAGGAAACCCACGACTACTTCCGTTTCGTGGCCGATCGCTGCAACATGTGGCCGGATATCCAGCTGAACACCGAAATTGTCTCCGCCGAGTACCAGAAAGACAGCGCCCAGTGGAAAGTCACCACCAAGGGTGGCGAGTCCTACACCTGCAAATACTTCATCAGCGCCATGGGCATGATTTCCGAGCCGGAGATCCCGCGGATCAAGGGCATGGACAGCTTCAAGGGCCCCCTCTTCCATTCCGCGCGCTGGCCTGAGGGTCTGGACTACAAAGGCAAGCGGGTGGGCATCATTGGCGCCGGCGCCACGACCGTGCAAATGCTGCCGATCATGGCCCAGGACGCGGCAAGTGTCACGGTCTTCCACCGCACCCCCAACTTCATCATGCCGGCGATGCAGAAGCCGATGACCCCGGAATGGGAGGAAGAGATCAAGGCCAACTACGACGAGATCATCAACAAGTGCCGCAACCACATCTTCGGCATGGCCTTCGACACCGCCGAGGGGCGCAGGGCCGCAGAATCGTCGCCGGAAGAAGTCCAGCGCATCTTCGAGGAAAAATGGACCGGCAGTTTCCGCTGGGTGTTCGAGACCTTCGAGGACCTGCTCTCCAACCCCGAGGCCAACCGCATGGCCTCACAGTTCATCATCGACAAGATGCGCGAGCGGATTGACGATCCGGAAATCGCCGACATCCTGGTACCCAAGCTGGAAGACTACCCCCTGTTCGCCAAGCGCCCGCCGCTGGATCACGGCTACCTGGAAGCCTACAGCCGCGATAACGTGCACCTGGTGGACATTAAGGACAAGGAACCCATCGTCGAGATCACCGAAACCGGCGTGCGCACCACCGAGAACCTCTACGAGTTCGACATCATCGTGCTGGCAACCGGCTTCAAGGCCTACACCGGCGCCCTGGAAGCCTTCCCGATTCGCGGCGCCGCCGGCCAGACCCTGTCCGAGAAGTGGCAGGAACAGTCCAAGTCGATCATGGGCGTCTGCGTGGCGGACTTCCTCAACATGTTTATCGTCACCGGGCCCCAGGCACCCTTCGCCAACCTGCCCACCTCCATCGAGCAGAATGTGATGTGGATCACCAACTGCATCAGGAAGGTGGAAAGCGAGGGCTACGACGTGGTCAAGCCGCGGCATGACGCCGAGGACGAGTGGACCAAGCACACCGCCGAGATCCACGACCAGACACTGATGGCGGAAGGCGACAAGGTGCACTCCTGGATGATGGGTGCCAACCGCGAGGACAAGCCGCCGCGGGTACTGATTTACTTCGGTGGCGCCAACGTCTACTACGACCTGATGGACGAGTCGGCCAACCAGGGCTACCCGGAGCTGGAGTTCGAAAAGCTGGCCTCCTGAGCCCACCCTTCAGAGCCCTCCCCCGGAGGGCTCTCACACAATCCAGGACCTCTCCTTGCGCCCCGCCCCACGGGGCTTTTTTGCAGGGCCGGAAACAACCGGCAGCCTTGCCTTATCCAACACAAAGACATATTCTGAAAATGTTGGCTTTTTTGTTGATTTTTCGATTTGGGCGTGCATGGCCGCGCAGGCGAGATTTCCGCCAACGTGTATCAACAATGCGGAAAACCTGAGGGGATACCATGGAGAAGCAAAACAGAATTGGCCTGGCGCTGGCTTGCGTGGCGTGGCTCGGGGCCGCCGGCGCCCAGGCTCAAACCGTAACGACTGCGCTCGGCACGGACTGGTTTTTTACCACCAATGGCGGGACAGACGCCGGCGCCTTCAGCGGCAGCTGTTCCGCCTCGGCCGGCGTGTTACTGAGCGACGCCAACACCGCGGATGGCGATGGTGACATGTACGACAATGCCTGGGGCATCTGGGTGGACGGCACACCGCTGTCGGGAGCGCTCTCAATCTCTGGCTCGATTGCCACTGTCGCCCCACAAACGCTTTCGGGCCTGAGCGTCTCGTCTGAATACCGGTTCTCGGATACCATCGAGGCCTTCCGGCTCCTGGCCAGTTTCACCAACCCCACGGGCAGCCCGATCTCCGTCACCGTGGAAGTACCAGCCAACTTCGGCTCTGACAGCAACACGACCCTGGTCTCCACCTCTTCCGGCGATGCCACCTTCGATCTCGGCGACAACTGGGCCCAGACCTGGGACGCCAGCAGCGAGATAAACACCTCAGTCTTCTATCTCCCCGGTGCGGGCCTGACGCCCTCTTCCTACACCCAGACGGTCTTCAACTGCGCGGGAACCCAGGGCCTCGGTGCCACCTTCGCGCTCACCGTGCCCGCCAATTCCACCCGGCGCCTGATGTTCTTCGCCGGCATTGGCGAGATTGATGGAAGCGGTAGCACGGATACGGCCAACGCCACCGCAAATGCCCAGCAGTTCAACAGCTTTGAAACCATCGACAGCAGCCTGACAGCCGGCATCTCGCCCGCCGAAGCGAGCGAGATCGTTAACGCCACGGCGACGGCAACCGAGCAGCCCGCCGCACCGATCCCGGTGCTGCCTCTGCCCCTGCTGGTTCTGCTGGCCGGTGGCCTGGGGAGCCTCGGACTTCGCAGGCTTTCTATACGCAGGTAGTGTCTCCGTAGCAGGCCGCCCCCGGGGGCTGGCGCCCTGCTACAACAGCACGTCGATCAACCTGGGTCCCGGGGCAGCCAAGGCCTGCTCCAGGGCCTGTTTGAACTCGTCGATCGTGGCGACGGTCGAAGCCGACACCCCCATGCCCCGAGCCATGTCCACAAAGTCCATATCCGGGCTGCCAATATTCAGCGAGCTTGCGGCCTTGGGGCCCGGTGTCCCACCGCGGGCACCCGTGCGCTGAAATTCCAGCTCGAGAATGCCGTAGCGGCGATTGTTGAAAATCACCACGGTAATATCCAGGTGCTCCCGAGCCATAGTCCAGAGTGCCTGGAGGGTGTACATGGCGCTGCCGTCACCCTCCAGGCAGATGACCCGGCGATCCGGGCAGGCCAGCGCGGCGCCCACCGCAGCCGGAAGGCCCCAACCAATCGCGCCTCCGGTCTGGTTCAGCCAGTCATGGGGCTGGGCACAGGCGGTCATGGGAAAGCAGGCCATGCCACCGGTAATACCCTCGTCCACCACAATGGCGTTTTCCGGCAGGTAGTGCGCCAGTGATTGCGCCACGCTGTTGGCATCGAGCTCTCCGCTGGGCAGCTCGGGCAACTCCAGGGGATACACGTCAGGGGAGACATTGACCGCATCCAGCAGCTCCAGCAGACGCTCGAGGGCCTGCTCGATATCCTCCCCGGGCTGCGCCAGGACCAACTCGTCACAGCCCTCGGGTGCCAGGCGCCCCGGCAAATCCGGGTAGGCGAAGAAGGAGACCGGCGACGCCGCCCCGACGAGTATCAACTGCTCAAGCCCCTTGAGCGCATCCAGTGCGAATTCCGCCAGGTAGGGCAGCCGCTCGACTCGACCGGTGCCGGCACCGCGGCGCACTCGTGTGGGGAAGGTGTCGGTAAACACGCGGGCCCCGGTGGCCCGGGCAATGCGGCTGGCCAGCAGGGTTTGCTCTCCGCTGACATCGCGCCCACCCAGCATGATGCCGGTGCGCTTCCCGGCGCGCAGCATGCCCAGCGCTTTCTGCAGGCGCTCCGCCGGCACCGGAGCCGATCCTGGCCGTGCCACCACGGGGCCCGCGCCGCCCGGACTGTCGCCCCAGGAGACGTCTGCGGGCAGTATCAAGGTGGCAACCTGACCCGCCGCCGCTCGCCGCACCGCCTCTGCCGCGTCCTCGGCTATATGCTCCGGCCGCTCGCAGGTATGTACCCAGTGGGACACCGGCCCGGCAATGCCGGCGATATCCGAGCTCAGCGGGGCATCGAACTGGCGGTGCGTGGTGGCGTGATCGCCGATGATATTCAGCATGGGCACGTGCCCCTTGCGGGCGTTGTGCACGTTGGCCAGGGCATTCCCCAGCCCCGGCCCCAGGTGCAACAGGGTCGCCGCCGGCTTGCCCGCCATGCGCGCGTAGCCGTCCGCGGCACCGCTGACAACGCCCTCGAACAGCCCCAGCACACAGCGCATGCCCGGGACCTCATCCAGCGCCGCGACGAAATGCATTTCCGAGGTGCCGGGGTTGGTGAAACAGAGGTCGACGCCATTGGCGACCAGTGTGTTGATCAGGCTCTCTGCTCCGTTCATGGCTCGACATTCCTTTTTGTGTGTAGCTTGAGCTGCAGCACTGCACGAACACAGTGTGTGACCCCCTGCACCACAGTATAGTTGCTGGTGATAGCTGCTAATGTTGAATCGAGCCGCCGGATGGCGAATAAGCATTTCTGCCTGGCGCGTGTATCAACGACAGCTTGCCCAGGCGGTCAGCTGCCGCTAACGTAGGCAATACCGTCGACGCCCGAGCTGCTGCATGCACCCAACCATTTTCGTGAGCCCAGACCGTATTGTCGCCAACCTCCGCCAGCAACTCCCTGAGCTACTCGCGGTATACGCATTCGGCAGCCAGGTAGCGGGGACCGCGGGGCCTGACAGCGATCTGGACCTCGCGGTTCTGATCCCCGGCATGGTGGACCCTTTGAGACTCTGGGAGTTGGCCGGTGAACTCTCGGAGCAGGTGAACTGCCCGGTGGACCTGGTGGATCTGCGGGCTGCCTCCACGGTCATGCAGTACCAGATCATTACCGGTGGCGAGCGCTGGTGGGCGCGGGATGCCCAGGCCGGTATTTACGAGGCTTTTATCCTCAGTGAAAAAACCGCGCTGGACGAGGCCCGGGCTGGCCTGCTGGTGGACATTCACGCGCGAGGCAGTGTGCATGGTTGATGATGTACTGCTCAACAAGGCCGCCAGCATTGAGCGCTGTGTGGCCCGGGCCCGGGAGGAGTACCAGGCCAATCCCGATGGCTTCGCTACCGACTACACTCGTCAGGACGCCGCCATCCTGAATATACAGCGCGCCTGCGAAGCCGCCCTCGACATGGGCCAGCACCTGGTCCGCCGGGACAAGCTGGGCGTCCCCCAGGGCGCTCGCGACGTCTTTGCGCTGCTCGCCCGAGCGGGCATTATTGATCTTGAGCTTGCCGAATCCCTCAAGCGCATGGTCGGCTTCCGCAATATTGCAGTTCACGAATACCAGGCGCTGCAGCTACCGATCACCGTGAATATCATCGAGCATCGCCTGGATGACTTTCTGGCGTTTTCGAGGGCGGTGTTGCTGGGGGAGCGGTAAACACCCCTCCCAAATCACACCGCGGCCTGGAACCACTCGCTCATCTGCCCGTAGCCAAACACCCAGGCCAGTTTGCGGGCGCGGGTGAGGCTGACATAGACCAGTGCCCGCTCCTCGTTCTCCTGCTGCCGGCGAGTCACGGGATCTCCGGCGCTTTCGACCACGAAGCGCAGGGGCACCAGGCCCTGGTTGGCAGAGGCGAGAAACACACCGTCAAACTCCAAGCCCTTCACCCGGTGCATGGTGGCCAGATTGAGGGCGCCCTCGGGCGTTGTCGCACTGCGACCATCCAGGGTGTGACAGAGCTGGCCGGCGGACTCCAGGCTGGCACGCAGGCTCTCCAGCTCCTTGCGGGTACGGGCGATGACGCAGCAAGCCTCGGGAGTAAGCGCGTGCTCCTGCAGGGCACTGAGGATCGCCGCGGCCTGTGACTGCAGGGAATCGAGACATCGCACCTCAGGCACGGGGCCATGCATGAGGGAGTGATAGAAGGCCTGGGTATCCTCGCCGCCATCCAGATCATCCACACCGACACCCTCAAGGATGCTTACTGCCAGCTTGCGAGTCTCGTCGGTGGTGCGGTAATTGACCTTGAGGCGCGCACTGCGGCCGCGAATATCAATGCCGCACTGACCCAGAACGACCTTGTTCTTGCCATAGATGCGCTGATGACCGTCGCCGACGATAAACAAGTCATTGGGTCCCGGCGGCACCAGTGCGCGAATCAGCATGAAGGCCTGGGTGCCCATATCCTGGGCCTCATCGACAATGACCGAGCACAGTGGGGGGCGCAGATCGGGCTGGCGCTCCAGCAGGCTGCGGGCATCGCGGTAGGCGTCGTCCGTCTCCTTCAGGTAGTTGCTGACCAGCAGGTGGCGGTAGCGCTCGAATACCGGCCAGATCTCGACGCGTTGCTGGCGGTTCAGTCGCGTGCCGCGGCCGATACGCGAGGCCTTGCGGTATTCCAGCTCACTACTGACGGACTGGGGCTGAATCACCCGCGCCCACTCCTCCTGGAAGAAGGCCAGGCTGAGGTCGATACCTGCAGGTTTCTCCGAGTAGGCCTGTTGCCAGAGGCGCCTTTCCTCGCCGCTGTCCATCAGCAGACCGTAGTCATAGCCGTGCTTTTTCAGAAAGGCCAGCACCCAGGCGTCGAGATTGATGACCTCGACGTTCTTCAGGGCTTCCTGGGAGCAGATCTTGTTCAGGTTCTGCTGGATGTCACTGGCCAAGTTGCGGGTGAAGGTAGTAAACAGAACCTTGCAATCCGGGCGGGCAACATGCTCGGCCAGCCATTTTGCACGGTGCATGGCCACGACTGTCTTGCCGGTTCCTGCCCCACCAAGCACACGCACCGGGCCGTTTTTTTTGCCCTCGGCAAGCCGGCGCTGGGCCGGGTGCAGGAATACCCGCCACTTCTCGATGGACTGGTTGAGTACCGCCTGCAAAGCCTCCTCGTTGTCAGCCACCGCAAAGTGCGCCTGTGTCTCGGGCCGCGCCAGTGCCGCGGTGAAATCTTCGGTATCCACTGACGCGGGTTCCACCGGAACCACTTCGTTAAAGGCTTCCTCGAAGCTGGCACCGGCCATCAGCATAAACAGGCCTTCGTAGGCATCCGGGGGTATCTGCTCGCGGTCGCGGGCGTTTTCCAGATCGGCTTCGATACGCATGGCACGCACCAGCGGCAGGGCATCTTCGGGAACGCCGAGCTGTAGCAGCTGGCGATCGCGCAGCGCATCAAACAAGCCGGGTTGCTGCTCTGGGGCCACGGTGTTTGCCGCAGGCTCCAAGGTCTCTGCGAACGCCTCCTCGACCGTAAATACCTGCAGGGTACCGGTGTTTGGGTTGATCTCCACCTTACGCTTCGCCGCCCACTGGTAGGCGGGCTCGTGGTGAGCCACGTAAAGCATCAGGTAGAGGTCTTCCTTTTCCGCTGCGGCCAGGATGATGCGCACATCCTGGTTGGCACGTATCGAGCGCAGCTTGCTGTCGCGGAAAGCCGTGAGCTTTTCGTAGTGCAGGCTGCCGTGCTGCGGATCCTGCTGGAACTGCATGACCGCCTTGTTGGCCTGACTCTGCTCGTTGGGGCTCAGCTTGAGCAGGCTGCTGAAATACTTGTCGGAGAACGCCACACTGGCCATGTCAGGTTTCCCAATTCTCGCTAATGGTTGGCATCAAGAGCTCCCTGTCCCTGCAAACACCTGCAGCAAGGCCTCGGCAGAAGTACAGACCTGCCAGCCCTGTGCCTCGAGGTGCGGACGGGCTGCTAGCTGATCCGGCTCCTCCTCCAGAAGAAACGCAACCCGGTTTTCCGGGAACAGCAATTCGGCAACGCCGATCGCGGCCTCGCTGGCATCCAGCACATCAACTCCTACTTCCGGTTCCTCCGGCCAGTCGATCTCCTGTGCTCGCAGCGCCTCGGCGATAGCTTCGTCCAGCTGACCGTACCACGAGGGTTCCACGCCGACGACAAACCGATGTGCTCCCGGGCTTGTGGCCGTTGCTCGCATGGAGGAAGCAGCCGAGGCCCCCGACTCAGCCAGCGGCGCCTTGCCGGACGGGGAAGCAGGCATGGGTGCCGAGGGCGCCGGCCACAACAGCCCGGCGGCAGTGCCATCGTGTTTCGATTGCGGGGTGTAGGCGTAGAACACCGGCAGAAACTGCAGGAAGTTCACCGCCATCCAGAAGCGCTGCCACGTGTAAAGAGCGGCCTTTTCAGCGCCGGGTTTCAGGTCGTAGGAGAGCGTGACCATCGCCTGGCGCAGGTCGAAGTGGCTCAGCAGCTCCGGGCCGGCCAGCAATTCCAGGCCGATGGCAGCCGGCGCCGCACTGCCTTCATCCTGCAGGGACACTGCACCAGCCATGGCCACGGACGCAGGCTGCAGATCAGTAAAGGCGGCGGGCAGGCCGCCCAGGTTGTCCAGTACCCGCTGCTTGACCGCCGGGTCTGCCAGGGCCGATGCCGGCAGGCACTGCAGCGCGAAAAACAGCGCCTGGGCTGCCAGAGCATCGGCATCCTGATTGGCGAGAAAGTGCATCAGCAGCTCAAAACTGCTGTGCCCCAGAAAGCGGGCGTGATGATTTACACCAGCGCGCTCGGCCAGCTTCGCCACGGCAGCGTGGTTGTGCTGCGGTGAAGTCATGCCGGTGGGCAGCGGCACCTCCATGGCCTTGTCCCCCAGCACCCGGTTGACGTCGTACCAGTTCAGGCTCCACACCACAAAGCCTGCATGCATCAGGCTCTGCCGTTTGAGCAGGTCCTTGCCGACGCTCTTGTCGTGGTACTGGTAGCCGTCCAGAAACACCGCCACCGGCCGCTGCCCGCTGCGCGCGGGCCAGAGCACGAAGTCCGGGGTACAGGCGAACTGCACCCCATCAGCCTGCGTCAGGGCCACCTGGGGTTCGCCCTGGTAACCCAGCGGGCCAATGGTCAGATGAAAGCCGATCTTGCCACGCACCACGTCCTGGTTGGCCCGCACCGCCTGCCCGCCCACGCAGTCGGCGCCGGAGAAGCGCCCCATGGCCTCGGCCAGGCGGGCTTCCAGTTCGCTGTCCAGCCAGGGGTTGGCCTGCAGGGCACTGAGGGACTGCTCGCGCACCACCCAGGGTGCCTCGCTGTTGACGATGTCCCGCAGCATCTCCAGCGCCAGGGACTTGCGGGTGCTTTCCATGCCATAGGCGTTGCGGTACTCCAGCAGGCAGCGGTAGCAACCGTCTATGCTGTTGTCGTAGCAGTCGCAGGCAGCCATCACATCGTGGGCCATGCGGAACACCGACTGCATGTGCTCGGCCTTGCTGAGCAGTTCGTGCAGGTAGCCCGTGCCGCCGGGGACGGAATCATAGAGCACGATGAAATGGCGGCGCTGGTCAGTCTGCCCCACCGGCTCGCTCTGGTAGGCCACCCGCAGGTGGTCCACCTTGCCGCCAAAGCGCCGCTTGAGGCCCAACTGCAGGGCCGCCACGAAGGAATTGACCTGCTCCTCGGTCCCGCCGGTGGACAGGCGCGGCAACAGGATGCGCAGGGCCTCGGAGCTGAACTGCCGGTACAGGTAGAGGCAGTTCTCGATGCCGCCATCCTCAGCCCCGCCGGGCAGCTTGCGCGGCCCGCGGGAAAAACTGCAGCTCTTCAGGTGCTCCGCTTCGCTGCGACGCTGCTGCACCGAGCCGCACTCCCGGCAGATGGGGAAGCCGGCCCGCTGCAGCTCGTCGCCGGCCACCTCGAAGATCAGGTCCTCCCCCTCCCGGCGCCCGAAATTCACCTCGAGGAATTTCGCCGAGCGGATGAATTCGAAACCGAAGGGACGGTCCTGGTCGTCCAGCACCCAGGTGATGTCGACGGCCGAGGGATCGAAGTCGATCAGCATCTGCTTGTTGAAGAAGTCCGGCTCGCGGTCGTCGGAATTGTCGTCCAGTTGGGCGTCCTTGGCGCTGGTGAAGGCGTAGACCTGGGTCATCTTGAGCATTTTGGTGCGGGCACTCTCATCGCCCCAATGGGGCGTGAGGCAGCGCGGACAGACCTTGTCGGCGTAACCGGCCTCGGGGTCGTCCGCCGGCGCCGAATAGTGGCAGCGGGGGCAGAAGCGCCAGTCCTGGACGTTGCGGCCGCGGGCGGTTTCCACCCGGGAAATCTGCACCTTGCGGTTGCCGGCATAAAACACCGACTCCGGCGCCAACTCGGTAAGGGCCGCCTGGGCGGGGCGCTGGTACTCGTACTCGCGCTTGATGAACTCCCGCTCTGCCCCGTCCCCCGTGCTGCCGCGCTCGCTGCGGAAAATCACCGAGTGCAGGGTGGTGCCCTCCTCCGGGAAGGCGTAGTTGGGCAGCAGGCCCTCGTCGGTAAAGAAATTCAGGGTTTCCCGGCGGTTAAGGCGAATGCGCAGGCTGCGGTAGCCCGCCACCTCGCGCTCCAACTCGAGGATTTCCGCCTGGGTGTGCTCGTCCTGGGGCTGCTTGCCGAGGGCGGCGATCTGCTTGTCCAGGGCCTTGATGCTCTCGGCCATGCGCTGACGTTCGTCCGCCACCAGTTTCAGCCGGCCCAGCACATACAGCTGCAGGTGGTTGTCCGGGTGCTGGGGGCCGCCGAACAGATACTGCCGCAGCAACTCGCTATCGTCCTCGCTCAGCTCGGTGGCCACATGGGCGCTGAAGCCGTCCCAGATCTCCTGCATGTTGTGCTTGATGTAGTGCAGCAGGGTATAGGGGAAGCGGTCCTCCTGGGACTTTTCCACCGCATCCAGCACCGGCTGCATGGTCGCGGGTATCTGGTTATCGCCCCGGGCAAAGCGGGTCCAGCAGTCCATGGCATAGGCCAGAAGCTGCCGGCGCAGTACATGGCGGGCCTTGAGGAAGACCGCGGGGGGCTCCACCGGGGTATCCAGCATGCGCCCGGGGTCGGCGTAGAAGACCAGGTCGTGGGGCCGGCCATTGGCCACGGTCAGCACGAAGGAATTGCCGTCCCGCCGCCCGCCGCGGCCGATCCGCTGCAGGTAATTGGCCTGGGCCGGCGGCACCGAGCACAGCAGCACGCTGGACAGATCGCCAATGTCGATGCCCATCTCCAGGGTCGGCGTGGCGGAAAGCAGGTTGTACTCCCAGGGCTTGCTGCCCTGGATAAAGCTCTGCTCCACCCGCTCCCGCTCGGAGGCGGCCAGCAGACCGGTGTGCTCGTGGGCAATCACCCGGTGGATTTCTCCGTGGCGGTAGAGATTGCGGTACAGCGAGTCCCGCAGGGGCACCCGGTGCAAATAGCGCCGATCGGGGTTGGCGGCGCTCAGCATCGGCAGGTCCAGCCAGTGCTCCGCCTGGGAGGCCGGCACATGCAGGGGGCGATAGCCGGGGCATTCCAGTGCCTCCAGCTGCGTGGTGATGGCCAGCTGCTCCGGCGGCAGCACCCACAGTGGCTGGCCGCGCTCGGTCAGCTCCTGCACCAGCAAGCCGACATCGCACAGGGCCTGCATGGCCGCTACCAGCACTTTTTCCAGCTGCCCGCGATCAACCAGGATTGCCGGATTCAGGCAGGCCAGCCAGCGCTCGAACCAGCCGGGGCCGCGGTTGCCCACCAGGGGTTCCAGGCCCTCCCCCTTGCCCAGGGAGGGATAACGCGGGCGGGCCGAGCCCGGGCCCAGGGCCGGCGCGAAACCGAGAAAGCTCAAAAGGTAGGCCTTGCCGCCCTTTTCCCGGTAGGCGCGCAGGGCTTCCAGGCCAATGGCACCCAGGCCCACCAGGTGACGCAGCAGGCCAAGCAGGAAGGCTTCGGCGGCCTGGTCGTCAATCCGGTAGCCCAGGGTATTGTCCACCGTCACTGCCCAGTCGCGGGCCGCCCGTTGCAGCGGCGGCAAGGGCCAGTCCAGGGCTGCGACGCCCACCCGATACAACGAGCGCCCCACCGGGGCCCGCCAGGCAAGATCCTCCAGCGCCTGCCAGAGCATGCGCTCGCGAATCAGCTTGAGCAGGGGGGCAGGATCCGGCACCAGGCCGGACTGCTCGAAGTGCTCGAAGTCGGCCCGGAAGCGCTTGTCCGGGGGCATGAACTCGCGCAGATAGGCGGCCAGCGACAGCCGGCCCGACCGCCCCGCGTGCTGCAGCCAGAAGGCCTCGAAGCGCTCGGGCAGCTCCGGCAGCGGCAGGGGCTCAGCCTGGGCTTCCAGCAACTGGGCCAGGGCCATGCGCACGTTGTTCTGCCAGGTGCGGGCAGCAAAGAAACCTGCGCGGTGGGTGGCATCCTGCACCGAGTCGCTGAAGGTGAGCAGCTTGCGGTCGTCGTTGTCGCGGCTGCTGAACAGGCGGTGAATGGCCACGGCACTCAGGCTGGCGGCCCGAGCACCGAAGACCACCAGGGCGGACCGGGCGGCGCAGTAGGGGCAGTGGTGTTCGTGCTCCACCCGGTTCACGCCGCCGCGGCGCACGGATTTCAGCATGTGCGGTCGCGATACCCGTACCAGAGCCTCGTTGCCGGCCTGGCAGCGACTGCAGGTGCCACTATAATCCACCGCCGCCGTCTGTCCGCAGTCCCGGCAGACGCGAAAATGATCCAGCACAAAACCGCCAGAAGACTGCGCGTCCGGTCCCTGCCAGGGCATCAGCAGTGCGGTCTCCGCATGATTGCCGAAGAACACCGGGTAAATGGCGGCGATCTCGGTTTCGATCTGTTGATCCGCCGGATGCCCCTGCTCCATCCGCGTCAACCAGGCCGTGCCCCGGCACTCCCGACACTGCACCAGCGGCAGGCGGATCTGCGCCTGGTCCTTCGGCGGTTGGTCATCGCCGAAGGCCAGCAGGGGTGGCAATCGTTCTGCAGCGTGGCCATCCAGCTGCTCCAGGGCCTCGTCCACCACCCGCGGCTCGCGCAGGGTACCGACGATGCGGCGCAGCTCTCGGGACCACAGCTGCAGGCGCAACTGCACAAAGGGCTGGCCGGTTTCCGCCCGGGCGTGGGCCAGCAGCGCCAGCAGGGCAACCAGGGCCTGCTCCGGCTGGCGCTGAAAACGCCGGGAGACCTGCCCGGCGAGGCGCTGCACCAGCTCGGCAAAAGTGGGCGTGTGCTGGCTGAGCTTGAGCTGGCGCAGCAGGTTGGCCAGCTGGCCGTGCTGCTTGAGGGCTTTGCCCAACGCGATGCGCCCTTCCTTACTGGCCAGATCCACCGCTGGCGGCTCGCTGAAGTACAGCTCCCAGGCCAGCTGCAGATAGTCCTCCAGACCGCGCTGCAGGGCCGCGGCGAGATCCTCCGGCCCGACATCGGGGTTGGGGTTGAGGTAGGCGATATTGTCCAGGAAGTCGCCGTCGCTGACCCGCTGCTCCCCTACCACGGCGTCCCGGCGGAAGGGGCTGGCAAACACGTCCGAGGCATAGGCCAGCAGGCCGGCGACGCTGTCCTCGCCGCCCAGGGTGGCAGAGGTGCCCACGCAGACAAGCTGCTGGGGGTCCAGACTGAAGCGGGCGCGCAGACGGCGAATCAGCAGGGAAAGGTCCGTGCCCTGGGCGCCATCGAAGGTGTGCAGCTCGTCCACCACCAGGTAGCGCAGGGTCTGGGGGCCATTGTGCGCCCACAGCGGCTGGTCCTTCGGCCGCATCAGCAGGTAATCGAGCATCTTGTAGTTGGTGAGCAGCACATCCGGCGGCGAGGCGCGCAGGGTCTCCTTGTCGGTAATCACCGCCTCCGGGCCCATCACCTTGGTACCCAGGGCATCGCCACCGACGAACAGGCCTACCCGCAGGCCCTTGAGGGCCGGCTGGGCGTGAATAATCTGGGCAAAGCGTTTGGCCTGGTCCGTGGCCAGGGCATTCATCGGGTAGATGACAATCGCCTTGATGCCCGGCGTGGCGGCCCGCTGGCAGTGGTCGAGGATGGGATAGAGAAAACACTCGGTCTTGCCCGATCCGGTACCGGTGGCCACCAGGGTATTGGCCGCCTGGCGGCTGGAGGCGAGGCGCTGCCAGGCCTGTTGCTGGTGGGCATAGGGCGGAAACTCGGTGCGCAGCTCGGGGAAAAAGTCGCGCCCCGCGCTGCCCGGCAGAAACGGCAGCCCGATGGACACATAGGGCCCCTTGATAAAGGCCTCGCCATTCTGCTGTTCCTCCACCAGGCGGCGGAACTCGCCCTTGAAGGGCGCGGTTTCCGTCTCGAAGCCGCTGACGATGAACTCGCGCAGGGCGGCGGAGACTTCGTTGGCGAGGAGGCCGGGGGTCATGAGCGTGCCTTAGTGACGGTATACCGCAATCAAGCTTGCCAGGCTCTGGGCAATCACGCCCCCTGCCTGAAGTGCCTGTCGCGTGGGTTCGGCAATCTCTGGCGCAATTGCCGCATAATCTACCTGCCATTTGGCGAAGCGCTTCTGCGCCGACAGGAAGCGATGAGACGCTGCCTTGAGGGAGGCAATCGATCCAGGCAGCTTTTCCGCATTGCGCTTGCAGGTAACAAAGCGTATGCGGCACTCATCTTCGTTGAGTGCCACCAGATCGATTTCAACGTCGGATCTGTCCCAGTAGCCGGACACACGGTGCGTCAGTGCAAAGTCACCGAGACCCAGTCGGCTGTGTTCTTCATAGATCGTCGCCGCCAGGTCCTCCAGTGCATGGCCCTCAACAATCTGGAGTTGCTGATCCGCCTGAGCAATCAGTTGACTCATGGGACGAAATGCAGAGGCAGACACGGGCTTTTGCAACGCACCCAGCCACGCCCGCAGAAAATTGTCCTTGATGTAATAGCGACCAGAGCGCGCTGTAGCTTTGGCAAAGATAGGCAGACGCCGCTCGATCATCTGGTAGCGCTCGCTCAGAACCTTCAGGTAGCCACCCACCTGCTTGACTTCTCCAGGACCGGAAATTGTTGCCATGGCCCCTTCTATCTCGGCATTGCTGCATCCCGGGTGGGTCGCCAGGTATTGCAGCAGCATGTCGTAGCGGCCACGCAGCTCTCGAAGGAACCAGTTGTCCGCCTCGTTTCTCAACGGCGAAGAACTGGCGAAGAAAAGCCTTTCCAGCAAGTCATGTCTGGAGGCATCCAGCACCCCCTGCTCATAGGCGTCGCGGTAAAACTTAGGCACGCCTTCAAAAAGATTCCACAGGAACAGCAGCCGCTCCGGTGCCAGATCAGCATAGTTTTCGAGAATGTCCAATACGGACGCAACATCAAGGTGCGAGAGCTCTATCGTGTCCGTAGTGCGGTTGAACAGCGGTGCATCGCGGTCCTCTAGCAGCGCCGTCATTTCTGCATGTAATGACCCGAGCACGATCAAACCGCCCTTCACCTCATGGCTGACTGCCGACAGTTCGTCCACGACAGCCTGCAGATAGGAGCAGAAATCGCTGAGCTGCTTGCGATGAAAGTACTGGAACTCATCCAGGGCAACCACGTAATCCTGCCGCACCAGGTCGCCAATGAGCCTTGCCAGACCATTCAGGCTGGAAACCCGCTGAGGCAGCCCGAAGGTTTCGAGATAGCCATTGCAGGCCGCGACCACCCCTACTGCGTCGGAGTCAGGAATCTGGATGTATAGCGTCTTGTCGTGACGGCGAGCCTGCAAGGCCTGCTGGATCAGTGCCGTCTTGCCAATACGTCGCCTGCCGGAAATCTGCAAGAAGAACCAGCGCTCCCGAGCCAATATCCGCTGCATCTGATCCAGCTCCAGACGCCGCCCATAAAAGTGCCAGCCTTTGCCCTGAGCCATGCCGAATCCGGTTTAGGTAAAAATTTTTAGGTTACGGCATCCTAGCATGTATCTTATTGTTTTCAAGAGGATATTTTCAGATTAGGCCGGTGACCATGCGCGGTCCTTCTGCAAGGTAGAGGACAAATGACGCAGCTGATGGAACTGCATCAAAGGCAGCTTGAGAAGCTCCGCTGCCTTTGACTCACCCAGAATGCCCTCACCCAGGCCGCGGTACACCAGCTGCTGAAACAGGCGCGTGGTTTCCTTAGGGACGGGTTCCCCCGGCTCCTCTTTTCGCCAGTCCTGTGCCGAAAAGCGCATCATCATCTTCTTGTAAAGGCTGTCTTTGATGATTCCGAGGGCCTTCAGACGAAACAGGCCTGCCTGCATGCTTACGCCAAACTCGTGCTTGAGCAGGTAGAGTTCGCGAAGCTCAATAGCGTGACGCTCCTGCCCAAACTGCCGACGCATGGTCTCTGCCGGTAGAAGCAATGCAGTCGCGAAGTGGTTGCAGGCCTTTTCCTCGTCCAGATCGGCGCTCAGGCGACCAGCCAACAGCAGATGCCCCAGTTCATGGGCCAGCGTGAAGCGCTGACGATCACCGTGCCAGTGGCTGGACACGACGATGACCGGTTGCCCGGCAACCGTCGCCTGCAGTCCATCGAACTTTCCTTCGACCTGAACATCAGTGACTATCACGAGGACGCCCTGGCCCCCAACGGCATCAATCAGGTCGGGCAAGGGGTTGATGCCCAGCTTCCATTCCCGCCGGACCTGCTCGGCGGCGGTTTCAACTTCCACCAAGCTGCTGACTTCGCTGGCCAGCGGGGATGGAGGAGAAAACCGCGGGACCGGAAAATCCGGCCACAAATCGGCCAGCTCCTGCCAGCGCTCGGCTTGATCCAGCACATCCGCCTCTACCCGCTTGAGCAGGGCCTTGCTGGCGGTGGCCCGCTTGCGGTATTCGACCCGACCCAGTGACACGCGGGCCGGACGAAAGAAGTACTCGCTGCGCACCCCCAGCGCCCGCGCGAGCTTTAGCAGCACCCCCGAACTGGGCATGCTGACATCATGCTCATACTTCTTGATCATGTTGGCACTGACCCCAACCTGCTCGCCGAGCGCCTTCATTGACAGCCCCGCGGCAGCTCGAGCCCGCTTCAGTCGCTCACCTATCATGGAGCCACCGGTTTATGTATATTGGTTTTCGAAAGACATTGTAAACCACAAGTAGCGGTCCTTCCACGCAACCGCTGACAGCCCGAAATCCGGCCAACAAGCAGAACCAAGATAAGGTAAAAACTTTTATCTTAGCGACAAACGACTTCTATCTTATTGTTTTATAAAGACTTTACGGGTCAATCTTCATCGTAGGCTCCCCCCTGGATGCTCCTTATCTCCAAGCGCTGCCCTCCACTCAAGAACTATGCGCCTGTTCTTTCGAGCAAGAGCCACATCTGCCTGTTCGCTTCCGCAGCTATCGCACTGCTGGTAGAAAAAGGGGACAGTGCTGGTGACACCCCGAAACTCGACCTCATTCCGCTCCTCCCTAGTATTCAGGGTGCCTTCCTCGCAGATTGGGCAGATCTTGTGTTCTCCAGGTTCCATATCAGCACCTCATAAGCCCATGGAGCTCGCAAGCTCCTGCTCACTCACCACATCCGTCGTCACCACTGCGTCCTTCAGATCTATCTTGCCGCGCAAAAGCCGGTCCAAATGAACGTCGAAGGAATCGTACTCAGGGTGATGAATTGCCGGCAAATAAACACGCACATCCTTCTGCTGACCGATCCGGTAGACACGATCACTGGCCTGCGCTTCTTTCGCGGGATTCCAGTGCCGCTCCACATGCACCACGTGGTTGGCCCCAACCACCGTCAGGCCAACACCTGCCGCCACTGGCGACATAATCAGGATGTTAAAGCCCTGCTGCTCCTCGAACCGGGTAATAAGCTGTTTGCGTGAGAGAACATCAGACTTTTTTGGCATGGCCGCGGTGTCGCCATTGATGATGGCAATATCCAGCCCATATCGCATGTCGAGCCAGAATTTGAGAAGGCGCTGCAGCTTCTTGGTGATCATGAAAAGAATCACCTTTTCACCCCTGTCACGAATTCTGTCAAGAGTGGAGACAAGGGTCGCGAGCTTGCCACTTTCCTCGAGGACAGCGGCAACCTCCCTGGGCTGAAGCGTATAAAGACCGGCCTCCTCATCCAGCCTGGGATGAAGCGAAATCTTCCGCATGGCTGCCAGTGTTCTTAGCGCCACTCCGCGCCCGTCACCCTCCAGCGCAGACCTGCGGTGTTGCTCGATGACCTCATTATAGGCCTTGAGTTGAGAGCCGTTCATCACCGAAGATAAGCCTGCGTCGAACTGCTGGACCGAGGCTTCACCGCCATCAACACCGGAGAGCACCGTCTTGGCAGGCAGGCCCTTGAGCTCATCCTCCTTGACACGCCGGAGCATGAAAGGCCCCACCGCGTCGCGGAGCGATTTTCCGTACTCCACACGAACAGCCGTCCGATCCTCCTCGGAGGCCTGTTGAATGGGCTTGACCCAGCGCTCGCGAAAGTAGGGCCAATCGCCCAGCAATCCGGGCTGGGCCGTATCCATCAGGCACCAGAAGTCGCCCAGGGAATTTTCTACCGGCGTGCCTGTCGCCAGCAGTTTGAAGTCGGCCCTGAGCCCCTTGGCAGATCGAGTCTGCAAGGTGTTGGGATTCTTGATGTTCTGCGCCTCATCAAAAATCACCATACCCCACTCGATACTACACAGTGAGAACTGGTAATCGCGCAGCACCTGATAGGTGGTGAGAATGAGTCGGCGCTCTTGATCCAGACGTTTCGCACCTGCATCAGGACCGATGTGCAGGGCGTAGCGAATCGCACCTGTGCTCGCGTGATCTACCGGCTCATCAATCTCAGCAACCTGCTGGGACTCGCGATCAACTCCCTTGACCCTGAATCGATTGAGATCTGCCCGGGATTGCAGGACCACCACATCCTTGAAGGGAGACTTGGCAAATGTCAGGTCAACCTCATCGCGCCAGTTTTCCAGAAGAGACAGGGGTGCAACCACCAGCGCTGGACGCATCTTGCCCTGGCGTTCAGCCTGCATGCGGTAATACTCGCTCATGGCGACGAGGGCCATAAAGGTTTTGCCCAGCCCCATGTCATCGGCGAGCAAACCACCCTGGAGTCGATACAGGTCATCGGGATCACCGGAGAGCGCCTCGTGCAGTAAACCCGTGATCCAGGAAATACCGTCCTCCTGATGGGGAAAAGGCTTGCGCAGCAGAATATCCGTATCGCAAGCTCGGCCACCCTGACTTGTGGCTCTGCTCGCCTGCTCAAGAAGGTTCAAGTTTCGCTGATCCGCCTCCCTCAACAGGAGAGACAAGCGCTCAGGTGAGTGCTGCTCGATTGGTGACGATGGTGACTCAGGCTCATCTTCCAAGACGTCGTCATGCAGCAAGTGGTTGATACGACCCCGGATGGCGCTCTGGACCGTTTCATGATCTTCAATATCGATGTAGTGGCCACGAAAATTGATTGAGCTGGCACCCTGGCCTACTGCCGAGTCGACCTGCCGGAGCAGCTCTTCACCGTCCTCTTTAGACTGGATCGTCTCGCGGACAACACCCATCAGCTCTCTGGTCTCCGCTGCGCGAAACCAGTCAGCCTTGTAATCGCCACCGCTCTCGAAATCCATGTGGACGAACTTGCCCACACCTTCGACTCGCACGGAGAAACCGAGATCCAGATTGACTAGCGCAGCATCCAGAAATGCCGAGGGTGAGCGAATGAAGTCCTGTACCTGATCACGTGGTATGCGGCGGTTCTGCAGCACCTCCCGCACTGCCTTGATGCGTTCAGGCTCAAGGACAACGATGCGGTTGTTGACCCGCATGACCCCCGTATCATCCTCGTTGAGGTCCAGCTGATTCCACCGGCTTTCCAGTTCTTCCTGACTGGAGCCATCACCAAAGCTGGGAAAGAGCGTCCAACTTCCATCGGGATCCTGACGGGCGGTCACCCCTACCGACTCGGGCGTATGGACTTCCAGACTGTCGAAATGAGCCAGCTCAATGGGCATGCCACTGCGCTGGGCAGTCTGCAAGGCAGCCGCCAACTTCAGGTTCTCCGATTCTGTGCGCTGCTCTGGATCAAGTGACTCGTGCCGCCTGTGGGCCGCCAGCGCAAAGTACATGGCTGGTGTCAGGCGGTAGTGCTCCCGCTCCGAAAGATAGATGAAAGGCCCCTTGGTCTTGAAGGGCACTATACTGCCCTCGAGACTGGCGGTGAGCCGACAATGGAAGGCACTCTGCCCTGTTCGACCTGTAAAATCCGCCTTGAACTTGCCGGAAAAGTAAGGCGGTAACTGCAGGATGCTCGCGGCATCGTCTTCCAGGCCGGCTATTGCCTCGGAATTCAGATAGAAGGAATTCGGGAATGTTTGCGCGATGCCCTGCTCGCGGAGCATGGTGAGTGTAATGTGCTGCATACGCGCGAGGGCCGGACCTTCTCCCTTTTCCAAACCGGGCGCAAGTGCAGGATCTACCCGAAAGTGCACTCCCTCACTGTCCACCACCTGCGCAAAGCCGGCACGCTGGTTGTCCCCCGACCTGGACGCCCCAATCAAGTTTTCAAGCAGAGTGCGCAAGCTCATGGCGGGTCCTTCCGGCTTTAATTCGGTGCGACGTAGGGTAACCCAAAGCGGGACAGATATTCTTTGTAGTCCTCCGGCAGCAGAAATGTCTCGATGGGGAGCCCAATGCCATGGTCACCCAGGAATTCAAACACACGGCGTTGCCAGACACCATGATGTGGCACGTCCAGATATCGCAGCGAATCATTCTGCTCACTATATTGTCTGGGTACCAGCTTAGTCAGGTCTGGGTGGCTGAACTCAGTCTTAGTGGGGTCAGTAATAAGTTCACCTGGCCTGGCCAGATAAATCCAGAGTTTGAAGTTGTGGGACCCCTCAACGAGATGAAATCTGCCACAGTCGATATAAATGACGGCCTTGTCGGCCATACCACCACTCAATTTTGCGTAGTTAAGCCCGCTGTTTTCGCCAAGAACACGCTTGATGATGCGCTCTGCTTGCCAACCCAGCATCAACCGGGTTCCGGCGACCAAGCCCTCTTTCAAGAGGCCTTCAAGAAAGCGTTTTCGAGCAGGGAACATGCGCTGCAGCGCATGATCGCCAGCCTCAAACCCATATTCCTCAACCGCGTCAAGGAAAAGCTTGAGGTCAAGTTTTGACAGCCAGCCTCGAACCTTTTCGATCCGGCTCTGACCCAGCGCCTGCCACCATTTTCGATAACGGGCGGACGCACTGGCAACCCTCGGATCACCGGCTATATCCAGTACAAAGTTTTGCCATGCCTCAGGCACGTCACCTTCAACCCGATCAATAATGATCTCCAGGGCAGCGTGCCCGATCAAGGTTTCCCCTTCATAGGGCGCATCGTGAACTGATGGCTTGCGCAACTCGTCCATAACGGGGCTGGTTTCGCCATAAGGCAGCTCTTTCAGCGCCTTGAGGTAGTAAAGTGCACGACAGACATCGCCGTATCTGCCTCCGAGGTAGGCGGTCAGCCCCAAGCGACGGAATTCAGACTCAAGCTCTCGCCCCTCGGCTACTACCTTGTCCACCAACTGCCGGGGCCCGTTGTCACTGAAGACCCAGGGGTAATCCTTGGCCACACGCCAGACATTGTCGACATTTCGATCGTCCCGGGACGGAATACGCTCGCAGTGCTGCGTAATCAGGCGAGAAAGCTCGGAGCGGAATTCCAACTCCAGGTTGTCGAATTCGACCAGGTAAAGTTCACAGAGGTTGGAGAGCGTCAGACGCGACAGTCTGGGACGATGGGCCTGCTCGATCACTTTTAGGGCGGCTTGCTTACAGGTTAGTGAACGAAATCTTCGGTCCTCCAGCCAGAGTCGGGTACAGGCGCGGGCGCCGGAGCGCGTTTTCAGCACTCCGCCAAGACCACTGAAATTATTCTCTCGCAGCATCCGGAGCAACGATGCCTTGACGTCTTGTAGATGACGGCCTTCTCCCGCCCGAGCTGCCTTGTCGGTCGCATCCTGAATCAAACGTCCCCAAACCCGCATGCTGGTGTCGGGCCAGGAAAACGTCAACTCAGGGGCCGACGGCAGTCGCATCAGCGAATCTCCTCAACCAGGTCACGAACGGCTTCCAGCTCGGCGCTTTCCGGTCTTCGGATAGTGAAGCGCAGGTCGATACGCCGGTTTCTGCTCAGGTCCTCTTCGCTGACCTCATGCTCCACCAGTGGCCGTGATGCCGCGTAGCCACTGACAGAGAACAAGGGGCTGCCGCCACGGTTACGCATGCCGCTCAACTTGCGCTCATCGGGTAAGGCCTCCTCCCAGTATAACCACAGGGAAATCGCCCGAAAGGCCGAAAGACACCAGTTGCCCTTGGCTTCGCAGGGCGCGCGGTTGAAGGGTCGACTATCTGTGTGGCCTTCGATGAAGACAGTATCGAGATAGGATGCACGGTCATCCATGGCGATACGGCGCTGAAGCACATCACCAATGAGATAGGCCGTGTCCTGGTATTGCGGCTTGATCTCATCGGAGCCGGAATCGAAGCCCAGCCGTTCATTGGAGATATGCAGTACCGAGGCGTTGGCATTCATCTCTACCACCACGCCTCGCCCACGAAGATCGGCGACAATTTCCTCCAGAATGGTCCGCCTGACTTCCTCGGCGCGCTTGAGTGCCTCGATCTCGTCTTCAAATTTCACGCGAGTCTCATCAAACTCCTTCTGCTTGAGCATCAACTGCAGGATCAGGATAACCGAGGCAAGAATAAAGATAACCAGCAGGCCCGACATGATGTCGGAGAAAGACATCCAATAAGGGTTTTCCTCGTCTACTGCTGCCTTGAGCCGCCTGTGTCCCAGCTTCATTTGGTCCTGGCCTCCAGTTCATCCAGGACGCTGGACAGGGAGTCGCACAAGCGGTTCATTTCAGTGGCGTACTGAATCGACTGCTTGTTCCACTCCTGCATACGCTCGCTCACCTGGGCATTCACCTGAGTGGCGTAGGCATCCAGCCATCGCGCTGCCTGCTCTTCCACGCCCTGCACTTGCTTTGCCAGGTTATCACCGAGCTGGCGGAATTCGTTGCGCATGGATTCCAGGAAGCTCTTTTGCTGGCGCTCCATTTCGCCAAAGCTTTCGTTGTTGAGCCGGGTTGCGTCCCGATAAGCGGAAACCGCTTCAGACATGTCGGACTGCAGCTGCTTCAAACCCTCCAGCTGGCTGCTCAACTGTTGTGCGATACGCCCATTGTGCTCCGAGGTCTCACCCAACCGAGCTGCCAGCGTGTCAATCCGTTCACCCAGTAATTTGCTCGTCGCTTCTACCTTGGTGCCGAGAAGACCGAGCTGGTTGGCCGTACTGTCCATATGCTGGCTGCTGGCAGACATTGACTGGCTGATGGCCGCCAATTTATCCATGAGTTCGGTGTGTTGCTGCGCCATCTGGCTGGACTGCTGCTGTGCAGCGACAACCGACTGGCTGAGGCCCTCGAGCAGGGAAGACTGAGACTCGGAGATGGTACGAATGTGGTCCCCGAGCTGCTGATTGCGATCCGCCTCGCGCTGCTCCGCTGCCTGCTGGATCGATCCGCTTTCGTCCCGGAGCTGCTGCAGCATTGCCTGGAATTGCTGCGACATCTCCCGCTGATTCTCGCTGCTGACCTCCGCCATCTTGCCAATCTGATCGTCCATGGCCTGCAACTGCTGACGACTGGCGTCTTCCTGTCGATTTTGCTGCTGTTCCAATTGGGAGGTTAGGCCCGACAGTTTACTGCTCATATCACCGACCGAGGTCTCCATGCGCTCGGCAGCCTTGTTCATCAAGTCACTCTGGCTCTTCCCTGCCTCACCCATGCCTTCCATAAACTGGGTGACCAGCGCCTCCAGGGCAGCTGTGGACTGCTCGGTGCTGTGAGACACCAGTGAATCGATTGCCGGCCCCATAATACTGTTCAGCGTATTGGCCAGCGCCTCCTGCATGGAGTCAGTGATACCCTGCATGGCTTCCTGCATGCGATCACCTATGCGCTCGTGCAGTTCCTGCAGAGCCTCCCGAGTATGCTGGCTGTGCTCTGCAATCGCCACGAGGGATTGCTCGGCGGGAATTCGCGGGTAAAGGAAGTCAATCTGGTGCTGGAGCGACGTGATACCGCGCAGGGCACGCCGCTCCGTCAGCTTTTCGACCAGGTTGAGCACAAGACTGGCCGCCACACCCCAAACAGAGGTCATGAACGCGACCGCTGCACCGGCTATCAAGCCATCAATGCCATCCCTCAAGGTATCAATATCGGAGCGGCTATCCAGATTCAGGCTGTTGAGGCCGACCGTCAGACCGACAAAGGTACCCAATACGCCAATCGCGACCAGAAAGCTTGGGGCCGCCGCGAGCAGGCGGCTTTGTGTCAGGCCCGAAGCAAGCGTCAGATTGTTGAAAAAGTGGCTGGCGTCGTAGGTGTTGTATAAGTTCTCGTTGTCCGGGGACAAGACCAGCGTCTCGTCAAATTCCTGCCACAGTGGCCCGACCACTTCCGGGTCCAGCTCACGGGCCCGCTCTCTAACATCTCGACGCTTGAATGCCAGTTGATCTCGAGTCTGACCTTCAATCAACTCCCTGAGATGCCGAATACGACGGCGATAGCGAATAAAGTGATAGGCCACCGACGCGAGAGAAACACCGAGGATCAGGATGATTCCAGACACAAACCATGCGGCGAGACCAGAGCCCTGTAGCTCAAGTGCGGACGTAAAGTCCGGAATCAGTAGTGAGAACAAATTCGCTTTATCTACCATGCCGCCCCCTAAACTCAAGGAAGAGCGCCGTCAGCAGACGGCGCTCGCGAGTTTCCTAAATCTGACCCAGATACTGCATCTGATCGCGCATATGCCCAGGTACATCCTCAATCAGCACCAGTGTGACTTCTGACGCTCCATCTTCAGCTTTCGCCACCTTCTCGCCCAGCGAAGCATTCAGCGTGTCGGGTGTCAGGTTGTACATGGCACCAGTGAGGGGATCGACAACCAGCCAGCCGATCAGGCCACCAAAGATCAGATTGCCGCCGATATACCAGCCGTTTACGCTGGAATTGATCATCATGGTGCGGCTTTCATAACCTTCCTTGGAGATCTCGACGGTATAGGTCTTGCCACCGAAATAGCTGCCATCCGACTTCATCAGCTGAACGGTGGTTGGTGTGGTGCCAGAGTGGATCTGCTGACTCCGCTCATCGGTGATCAACACCGATGCGTTGCTCGGGCTGCTACTGATCGTTACCACCTGATCCTTTTCACCCACAATTGACGCGCAACCAGTCACCAGCGAAAAGGTGGCGACAGCGACAGCAGTCTTCAAAATCTTCATGTATTTTCCTAACAGTCCATTTGAAAGTTGGCAGCATCATGCCACCGTCCTTGTCCGCAGCCATCTTGGCCGCGGCATATTTGGCGTCATGCCAAATTCTTACTCGCAGGCGCTGAAAACCTCCCAAGCCACCCGATAATCCTCCTCCCGGTCCGGCCGGAAAAACGGCGCCCGGTACTCCACCGTACGCTCCGTCGGCCCACCCGGCAGGGTGTCATCCAGCCAGGTCTTGCTCACAGAGCCTTCCTGCAGATGCTGCACATCCTCCCAGCCCAGCGCGATACCACTCTCCTGCCGCCCCGGAGCGTCCACACCGTAGGAAGTGCCCTCACCCAGCTCCTTCTTGCTGGCTTTTCTGGACAGCCCCACCCCTACCAGCCCCTTGCTGGGCGTGAAGACAATGCGCCCCGTCTGGTCATACCAGGTGTCGGCCTCGTACTGACGCATCACCGGGAACTGCACGCGGTAGATGGTGAGCAGTTCTTCCAGCGTGAGACCGAGGGCCTGGGCGACAAGGACGTCGATTTCTACCAGGGCCTGGCGGCGGGCGTAGTCGCTGCGCAGGGCGTTGCTGCGTTGCCACTCGGGGGTGAGCTCAACGAAGAAGTCCTGCGGCAGCGCGGCGATGGGTTCGCGGGTGGCCCAGTGTTGTTGGCGGAAGCTGTCTTGCCAACTGGATTGCCAGAGGTCAGCGTAGTGGTTGGTTACAGAATGCAGCGCCAACACCCGACAGGCAATCGAAGGCAACAACTTCACCAAAGGCAGGGCTGCCCACGTCGCCATCAAATTGCTACGTCCCGTGGATTTAATATAGAAATCACCAAGGATCGAGATTGTCATCGAGGCCTGGCGAAGCAACAACTGCTGAGATTTGAAAGTGGTCGATTGGACACCATGGATATGTGCAGCCCCCGGCATTACGATCATGGGAATCATCGTGCGCTCGCCGGACTGAGACAGCATTCCACGATAAGCCAACCGATAATAGTCCGTCACCAACCGCGCCCGCTCCTCACCCTCTTCAACCCAGGGCACGCGCGGGGTGCGGTCGTGGTAGGTGGCGGGGTCGCAGGCGGGGATGTAGTTGGTGCGCGGCAGGTAGTCGTCCGGCAGGGTGTGCAGGTCGAGGATGTCGTAGTGGCTGTTCTGGGTGCACTGTGCCCGCGGGGTTTTGTTGAGCGGGCTGCCGACGAAGAAGTGGGGGCCGGAGAGTATCCACTGTTCCGGGTTTTCCGGGAACCGGGTTTCGCGCTTGATGGTGCCGTCTTTTTGGGCATTGGTTTCGTGCCACATTTCCAGTGACAGGTACTGCCCTTTCAGATCCCCCAGCCGCCGGGGCTGGGCGGCGAATTTTTCCAGTACGTTGGTTAGCTGCCGGGCGTGCAGGGCCGGCAGGCGAGCTTCCAGGGCATCGGTGCCGGCTTCATCGTAGAGCTGGGCAAACAGGGTCAGTTCGTGCTGGCCGACTTCGATAACCCTGTCGCGGTGGCCATTTATATTCCACGTTGTTTTTAGCTTACCGTCTGCATCCGTTGTCTCTTCCTTAATCCCAAGTACAGGGCCTCTACCATCGTGAGCGAGAGAGTTATCTATGGTTGCCGGCAAAAACGTATTGGCCATTGAGATGAACTTGGGAACGTCCCGAACAGGCCCATAAACATTCACTGAATAAGTTACCCAATGCAGAATCTCGGCAAACAGCTTCTTCACATTAACGAATTGGAAGTGGCACCGTAGCCGCTTGTATACCTCCCGCCGGAACCCCCCACCCTTGGGATCATCGTAAATCCCCTCCGGATGCAAAAACCCACTCACCCCCTGCTCATTCACATTGGCCCAGGCCCGCGGCAGGAAGCACTTGTACAGGTTGGTCTGCACGCCCTTCAGCTGCGGGTAGTTCTGCGTCGCGTTCAGAAATGCCTGGGAACCCTCCGCCTCCGCCAGCTCATCAAACCAGGCCTGCTCCAGTTCCGGGCTGCGCGCAAACGCCTGTTCGCGCTCATCGGTCAGCTGCTTGGCGCTGAGCTTGTGCAACACAAAGGCCGGGTTGTAATCGCCCAGCACGCCGCCTTCCTGCCACTCCACCTTGCGCCAGGGCGGGTTACCCAAGGTGATGTCAAAGCCGCCACGGTTGGCAAAGATGTCGGCGAAGGCCAGTTCCCAGTGGAAGAAGCGGTAGTGCTCACCCAGTTCATTGGCGATGGCCAGGGTCTTGAAGAAGGGGTTGCGGAACAGCTTTTCCAGGTTCAGCTCACCGCGCTGGTTGCTTACCTCCCGGGCGGCGCGGGTTTCCGCGCGCAGGCTCTGCTGGGGCTCGTCGGCGGCAAACAGGTCGTCGATGGGCCTGGCGAACAAATCTTCGCCGGGCTGTGAGGCGCTACCGGCTTCGCTCTCGGTGCCCCCCAGCAGGCTTTCCTGCTGCGGCGCAAAGTCGAAGGTGCCGGCGCTGTTGAGCAGGGTATTCAGGTCGAACAGCCACTTCTGCCGGTCGGGCAGTTCGTCCACCTTGTCCAGCGGCCAGAACCACAGGGCGCACCAGTAATCCATGGCCAGCTTCAGGCGGCGGTAGGGCGAGGCGATGCGCGCGTTGGTATTGAAAATGCCCGTGGTGCGCAGGGTGTCCTTTTCCCGGGTGGTGGTGTGGTGCTCTTCCACCTGTTGCTGGCCCCACAGGGGGTAGGTGTCTTCGGTGCGCAGGTGATGCTGGGCCAGCATCTGGGTGTGCTCGCGCCACAGGCGGTCCACCGCCTCGCTCAGGCTCTGCAGGGTGGTGAGTTCCAGCGCGTCCAGGGGCGCGCAGAAGGCCTTCTTCCAGGCCTTGATCTTCCTGAAGGCCTCGGGGCGCAGCTGCTTCGCCACCTTGTCGCTGTAGCCCGCCATGCCCGGGTCCGGCAGCAGGAAGTGGTAGATCTCGTCGGCGCGGCGACTACCTTCGGCGGCCGGGTCCAGCAGGCTGGCCGGGCTCAGGCGCCGCGGGGCGGTGTTGTGCCAGTGGGCCGCCTTGCCCTGCTTTTTCAGCGCCTGCTGGCTCAGGGCGCGCTCGGGATAGACCTCCCGGCGGGCGCCGATCAGGCTGTTGCCGGTAAACAGCTGGTAGCCGAACCAGGGCACGCTGTGGCCGCCGGAGAGGGCGTTCAGCCACAGGGAGACTTCCGCCAGTTCCACCGCAATCGGGTTCAGGTCCACCCCGAAGACGTTGTGGTCGGCGATGTGCATCTTCACTCGCTGCAGTTCCCGCTGGTAGTCCTCGTGGGGAATGCGCTGGTCCAGCTCCTGCTGCTTGCGGGTGAGGTAGGCCTCCGCCAGCTGGTTGACCGCTTCGTTCAAGAAGGCCGCGCTGCCCATGGCGGGCTCGCACACGGTCAGCCCGAGGATGTCGTCGGCGCTGACGCCGTCGCCCAGGCGTTCCTTCAGGGTGTACTTGACCAGGCTTTTGGTCAGCACTTCCGGGGTGTAGTAGCTGGCGCTTTTCTCCCGGTCGCGCCCGGCCATGCGGTAGATGAACTTGCCCTTCGGGTGCACGCGCAGGCTCAGCTTGCCCTCAATGCGGTCGAACACCCGCTCCTGCTCGTCGAAGTCCTCCAGCTGCGCGCGGGTGACGAAGTAGCCGGTATCCAGCTCGTCCGGGTTGACGTTCTGGCCCTTTGGGGCCACTTCGTACAGGTCTTCCGTGGCAAAGAAGCCGCGGTAGCTGAGCAGGGCCTCGTACACCGCGCCCAGCTGGTTGATGCCGAGCTGGGTGTAGCTCACTCGCCCGCGGCGCCCGCGCCAGCCACGGGAGCTGCCGGGCCGGGTGAGGGACATGGAGCGCACCACCTGCTGCAGGGTGGCGTTGCTGAACACCACGCGGTTGAGCAACGGGGTTCTGGACGGGTCGAACAGGTGGCTGTCCAGCCCCTGCAGGCTGAAGGCATTGGCGCTGGATTCAAACAGGGGGTCGCCCTGGCGGCGCGGCGCGTAACCCTGGTAGATCAAACCGAACATGCGCTGCAGGCTGTGGTGGAAGTAGCTGCCGCGGCGGCTGTCCTCGGTGGTCAGGCGCACCATTTCCAGGTCGCGCAGGCTGTCCAGGCTGTAGCCGCTGCGCCAGGCCTCGTGCTGGTGGGGCAGGTAGCCCAGCTCCGGGCGCGCCTCGATGTAAAAGAGGAACAGCATGCGGTACATGTAGCGCAGGCATTCCCGGGACAGCTGCTCGGCATCCAGGGCGTTATGGCCGCTGTAGATGCCCTCCTTGCGCTCCCGGGCCTGCTCAATCAGCTGTTCCGCCGCTTCATTTCCGAGCAGCTCGATGGCCTGGCGCAGGGCGTACTTCAGGTCGTCGGACACCGCGAAGGCGTGCTTGTGGCTGTTCTCGTCCAGGCTGTCGAGGCGGCACTGGCCGTCTTCCGGCGCCAGGCTTTCCCGGTGCAGCAGCACGGCGGTGGCCTTGAGGGTCTTGTCGTCGCGCCGGCCCAGGATCTCTTCCCAGTCAAAGCGCAGCATGCGGTTCTGGGACCACTTGTAGCGGTCGATCAGAATGCCCTGGCGGTCGCTGAGCAGCAGCACCCAGCGCGGCGGATTGTCGTTGTGGGGCGCGCTCTGGCGCAACACCGCCTCGTTGAGAATGCGGTACCAGTCGCTGTGGGCCAGGGCATCGCAGTGGGGGCCGGGGCCGAAGAACTGGCTGGGGTGCAGGCGCAGGGACAGGGGGTCTTCACCCTCGTTGTCCGGATCCAGCGCGCCGAGCACCCACAGCTGATCGCCCAGGGCACTCAGCACCGGCACTTCCACATTCGGCGCCAGCAGGCGGTTCTGCGGCTGCCAGGGGATGCCCAGCACCTCCGTCAGTGCCCGAAAGAATTCCCGCTGCTGGCGGATGCGCTCGGCAGCGCTGCGCTCCTGCTTGAGGCGCTGGCGCAGGCCAAAGTAGGCCTGGTGCAGGTTGCGCAGCCCGCGGTGAGGGCTGGGCTGCTCGTCCCCTGCCTCCCGGGCGGCCGCTTCCCGGGCCTCCCAGTCGCGGATGGTGTCGGCCAGGTCGCCCTGGAAGACTTCGGCGAGGTAGTGGGCGCTGAAGAATTCGTTGTCGTTGGTTAGGCCAATAAATGTGGCGGCGGTGTCCTGGGTAGCCATGCTCAACGCTTACTCCTGGGCTTCTCTGGTAAACACCGCCACGATCTGGATATAGGGCACCGGCTCGATGCTCAGGGTGTCGCGTACCCAGACCTGGTAGTCGCGGAATACCCGCTCGATATGCTGCAGGCGCTCCTCCCGCCGGGCGGCCTTGAAGTGCGCGGCCTGGCTCGAGCCCTCCAGCTGCAGATCCAGCTGGGCCACCTGGCGCTCTTTCAGAGCGGTGAGTTCCGCCAGCTGGCGCTCCAGTTCGGGCTGGCGCTCGGCGCTGTACTGCTGTTGACGCTCCTCCATCTGCGCCCGGGCGGCGGCAATCACTGCCCCGCGCAACTGCTCCAGCGGTGCCAGCTCCACCGGCTGGCCGCGGTTGGGCAGGCGGTGGTCCAGCTGCAGGCCGCGCAGCCAGCTCTCGGCGGGCAGCACTTCCACCGCTGCACCCCCCGCACAGCGAATGGCGAACCACTCCCAGATCACCGGGTGGGCCTTGCGATTGGGAATCAGCCCGCTGACCAGGAACACGCTGTCATCCGGCTGCAGGGCCCGGTTGACCTGATCGGTATCCGGCAGGGCCAGCACCGGGGCGCTGTGGCGGGCCACCTGGGCCAGCAGCCGGTCCTGCAGCCACTGGATGGCCGGGTGCTGGGGCCACAGGTAATGCAGCTTGGGCCAGGCGCTTTCGTCCTGGCGGCTGCGGCGGATTTCCTGCTCGAAGCGCTGACGGTCCGCGGTGAGCACCAGGCTGCCGTCCTGGGGGCCGACTTCCGGCGGCAGGAAGCGAAAGCGGTATTCCAGGTCATCCGGGGGCGTCAGGGTGATGGTGGACTGCTCACGGTTTACCTTGAAGCTCACCTGTCGGCGCTCGCGGTTGAGGGCCTCCAGCGCCTGGCGGGCAAATTCGAAATCGCTGGGGAACAGGCTGTAGCGCTCCACCGTGTGCTGTTCCATCTGGGCCGGGCTGGCAGGCTGGGCGGCCTCCGGGTTGAGGAACAGCGCCAGCAGGTCGTCGCCCTCGTTGCTGTCGTCGGGCTGGTACTGCTGGTCAAAATCCTCGGCGGCGGTGCCCGTGGCCATGGCCTCCATGGTCAGGGCTTCCTCGGCCTCGGCGTCGTGCACCTTCATGAAGGTGGCCGGGTCACCGATGTTGCGGTAGGCCTGCTCGTCCTTTTCCTTGAGGATCTCCAGAATGCGCTGGTCGCCGCGCACCTGGGGGTTGTCGCTCCGGTTGATCAGGTAGGTGATGATCGGCGTCTGTTCCTGGCCGTAGCGGTCCACTCGGCCGTTGCGCTGCTGGAAAACCATCAGCGACCAGGGCAAATCGAAGTGCACCAGGCGGTGGGACAGGTAGTGCAGGTTGATGCCCTCGCTGGCGACATCGGAGCAGAGCAGCACCCGCAGGGGCGATTCCGGCTTGCCGAAGTCCTCGACAATCTCCTGCTGCTCCACATCGCTCATGCCACCGTGGAGGATGCGCAGGGCCTGGGGCTTGAGCTTGAGATCCGTGCCCAGCTGCTGGTGCAGCCAGTTCAGCGTTTCGATGCGCTCGCTGAAGATCACCAGGCGGTCACTGCTGTCGGTTTTCTTCCAGCCGTAGTCCGCGCTCTCCAGCAGGGCGAGCAGGGCCTGGTACTTGTTGAAGCTGTCCGGGTTGATCCCCTCCAGGACCCGCAGCAGGGCGCGCAGGGCCTGGATTTCCACTTGTTCATCCGCGCTGGGCGGGTCGCGGCTCTCCAGCCGGGCAATGCGCTGCTCTACCGACTGCCAGGCCGCCGCCGGCGAGCTGAACAGCGACTTCTGCAGGCCGATGCGCACCAGCTGGCCATTGCGCTCGGCGCTGTGCTCCCCGCGATAGGTGAAGGGCACGTCCAGCAGGGCCTGGTAAGCGGCCTCCTCTTGCGGCGAGGCATCCAGGTAGACGTCCTTCACCACCCGCTCGCGGAATTCCTGCTGCACCTGGTCGCGGATGTCCTTCTTGAAGCGGCGGATCACCAGGCCCTTGTCGCGGAAGTCCTCCCGGGCGTAGTCGTCCGGGTCGGCGATGGCGGTCGGGTCCAGCATGTTCATCAGGCTGGCGAAGCTGCGCGCCTTGCCGTCGTGGGGCGTGGCGGAGAGCATGATCAGGGTATCCGAGCGCCCGGCCAGCAGTTGGGCCAGCCGCGCCCGCTGGGAACTGCTGCCGCGCTCGGCCACGTTGTGCGCCTCGTCGATGACGATGATGTCCCAGTAGGCCTGCTCCAGGTGGCGGCGGTACTCGTTGTCCTGCTTCAGGGTGTCGATGGAGATGATCGACTTGTCGTAGTAGTAAAAGGGATTGTGGTTGCCCGGGATGGTGTTGCGCACCCGCTGCAGGCCGGCGGAATCCAGCCGGGTGAGCGGGATGGTGAATCGGTTCCACAGCTCCTTCTGGAACTGGGTCATCATGCTTTTCAGGGTCAGCACCAGAATGCGCTTGCCGCGGCCCCGGCGCATCAATTCAGTCATCAGGATGCCGGCTTCCAGGGTCTTGCCCAGACCCACGGCATCCGCAATCAGGATGCGCTGGCGGCTCTGGCGCAGGGCCTGCAGGGCCGGGTCCAGCTGGTAGGGTACCGGGTCCATGGCCGCCCGGTGGCCGAGGTGGATGCGCCCGTCGGCGGGGGTGATCTGGCGCAGCTGGGTCTCGATAAACAGGCGGCTTTTCTCGAAGCCCGGGCTCAGGTCCTGCTCGAAGCGGGTTTCCGCCGGGTCCAGCACGCGGATGGCGTCGGCCTGCTCTTCCAGGCGGGTGAGAAACTGGGCGCTCTTGCCACTCACCAGCTCCGACAGGCCATCCACGGTGAGCAGGTAGCCGCCGTCGTCGCAGGGGTCGGCCCGACGCACCAGCCATTCGCAGTCGCGGACCACCACCCGGGCCCCCGGGGCGTAACGCGTTTCCCTCATGTATCCTGCAACCCTTCCCTGCCCCGGCCCCGCCTGCGTGCGGCTTTCCGCCCCCTGGGCACGCATGCTGAGCAAAGCGGCGGACTTCGTGTCCACCTTCTGTTCACTATTGGCCGGAGATGATGCCAGAAATTGACCGACGGCGCGTAACAAGGTGTGCGATGGATGCGCTGCCGGTCACATTTGCGCCTACTGTAAGGCGCATTTTGTTGAATCTCAGCCCTGTATGGGCGTACACGTCGTGTTTTCAGGCAGATTGTCGAGCCTTTTTGCAGGTAATTGAATTCTTGCTTACACTGCTTGTCCAAGCTACCTCGGTAGCAAAGGAGGCATTCCATGACGTCTCTCGCAGTAACAGCCAAAGGACAAATCACGCTCAAGCGGGATTTGCTGCAGCACCTGGGCATCAAGCCCGGTGAACGCATCGAGTTCGACAAGCTCCCGGGAGGGGAATTGCGGGTGCGAGCGGCACGACCCCACGGCAGCATCGAAGGTTTTCTCGGGCTGCTCGCAGACAAGACAGACAAGGCTGCCACGCTCGATGAGATGAATGAGGCCGCCGCTGCGGGCTGGTCCGGCGAAAAATGAAGCTGGCGGTCGACACCAATGTACTGGTACGCGCTGTGGTGCGCGATCACGCAAAGCAGGCGAAAGCAGCTGAAAAGGTCTTGAGGGAAGCGACACTGATTGCTGTCTCCCTGCCCTGCCTGTGTGAGTTCGTCTGGGTGCTTCGCCGGGTCTACGCCTTCGAGACCACCGACATAGTTGCCGCCATCCAGGCCCTGCTGGAGACCGGCAACGTGGTGATGAATCGCCCCGCCGTGGAGAGCGGCCTTGCCTTCCTGCAGGCGGGCGGAGATTTTGCCGATGGCATCATGGCCCATGAGGGCACCTGGCTGGGCGGAGAGACTTTCGTGTCCTTTGACAAGCAGGCCGTCAAGCTACTGAAGCAGCAGGGGCAGTCGGCAAAACTGCTTGTCTGATCTGCCACAAGGCGATAAGCAGCCACACGAAAGCGCCAGATCTGACCGAACAACCATCCGGGCGTGTCATCGATGGCACGGCGCGCACCTGTACACTTTTCAGGCAGGTGCCAACTAACCCGCATTGCGCTTGGCCCGGCAGCCACTACACTGCCTGGCTCGCACACGGATGAATGCTTTCAATTCCATGGCAAGACAGTGGCTCAACCTCGGCAGCAAGGATGAATACGGTCAGCAGCGACGCATCGAATACCGCGGGCGCAACCTGCGTGCCAGCCGTACCGGCGGGGTTTCCCTGCGGGCCCAGACCAAAGCCGCAGGCATCAACCTCACTGCCAACACCAACCACGGCGTGCGGGTGTCGCGCACCATCGGCCGCAACACCCAGCTGGCTTTGCAGAACGGCCGCCTGGTGTTCCGCGGCCGCTACGGCAGCGGGCCCACCAAACTCAACCTGAGCAAGACCGGCGCCACGGTCTCCACCCGCAATGCCCTGGGCACCTTCAACTGGATAAAACCCAACCGCTCCTCCGCCAAGGTGCTCGGTGTACAGGTGCGGGGCAAAAAGGCGGCCAACCTGCAGATGATCTTCATGCTGTTGCAGGCCGTGGCGGCACTGGTGGAGCTGGCCATCATGCTGTTCCTGCTGCTGGTGCAAGCCGTCGGTGTGGTGGCGCGCTGGCTCTGGGGCCGGTTGCGGGAAATGCCCTTTGCCCTGCGGCAGCTGCGGCGCCGAGTGGCGGTGTGGCGCGGGCGGCGACAGCTCAAGAGCAGCAATGGCGGCCCGGATGCCCGCAAGCTGCCCAGCGCATTGACGACACCGGAGCAACTCCTGGCCGCCTGTGCCTGCCTGGTGCTGGGCTGGGGCCGAGGGAAACCCGTGGAAGAAGAGCTTCAGCTGGCGACACACACTCTGCCTATAACGGCCCTGCAGCAGGCCGACGCCACCCTGCAGGGCTGGCTGGATACCAGCACCGGCCTGACCGATGCCCAGGGCCTGGGCATCGCCAGCCTGCTGGGCGAGGCCGCCGCGCAACAGCTGCCGGGAGCCGATCTGCCCCCCCTGCTGTTTGACCTGGACGACCTGGCCCTGCGGGACGGGCCGAAGAACCGGCTGCAGGAGGACCTGCTGGCGGTGTTTGCAGATGCGGCGGGGCTGCGGCTGACGGGTAGGTCTGCAAACCAGGCGTAAGCTTGGGGCCTTCAGGTCCAGAGAATCGGCCCGGCGTTTTGCTGGCGCTGCGGTCGCCCAGCCCTACGTGGGCCTCGACTACACCTACCTCGATGCTGACGAGGTGGACCTCGGCGCCCTGACCCTGAAAGGTGGCTATCAGCTCAACGACTGGGCCGCAGTTGAACTGCGCGGCGGCGTCGGTGTGGACGATGGCAACTACTATGGCGTCAAGGCTGAGCTGGAACACTATGTCGGCGGTTACTTCCGCGCAGGCCTACCCAATGACAGCGCCATCTACCCCTATGTGATCGCCGGCTATACCCACGCCAAGGTCAAGGCCTCCGTTGCCGGTTTCTCGGACAGCGACAGCGAGGGTGACTTCTCCTGGGGGCTCGGCGCCAGCCTGCGCCTGAACGAGCTGTGGTCCGCCAACATCGAGGTGATGCGGTACTTCGACAAGAGCAATATCGAGATCGATGGCGTCAGCCTGGGTGTAACCTACACCTTCTGATCCGCAGCGTCCCCTGGCCCCGTGCCTCGGCTCGGGGCACCGCTTGTGTCGCCCATCACCCCCAGGGCGACACAATCACCTTGCAGTCCTCCCCACCCGCCTGCAGTCCGGCAAACGCTTCCGGCAATTGGTCCAGCCCAATCCCTGAGGTAATCATCGCCAGCGGCCGCGTTTCCCCCGCAGCCAACACCCGCACCACGTGTTCAAAATCCCGCAGGCCGTAACACAACGAAAATGCCAGGCTGACATCCTTCCAGGTGGCGAGATCCGGGCGCAGGGTGTCCACCTGATTACCAAAGCCAAGGGATACCACCCGACCCAGGGGCCGGACGTGATTGACCGCCTGCTCCAGCGCGCCGGGCAGACCCACCGCCTCCAGCACGATATCCGGCGCACCCCCCAGCAGTGACTGAACCATCTCTATCTCGTCATCGACCTCGTTGCCGGCGACGAACAACGGCAATCCCATCTGCTCGGCGATCCGCCGGCGTCGATCAGAGCGCGCCAGCACAACGACTTCCGCCGCCCCCAGCGCCTGTGCCCAGAACGCGGCGGCCAGACCAATCGGTCCGGCGCCGGTCACCAGCACACGTTCCCCCGCCTGAAGCGCAGCCCGGCGCACCCCCTGCAGGCCTACCGCGAGGGGCTCCACCAGGGTGGCCGCCTCATCGGAAATGCCCTCCGGCACGCGCACGCAGCCCCGGGCGGCAGCCCGGGTGTACTGGCAGTAACCGCGCACGGTCTGGTAATCGACCTGGGGACAGTGGCGCGACAGGTCGGTCAGGCACATCGCGCACTGCCCGCAACCGATAAAGGGCAGCGGCACGACGCGATCGCCCAGCGCAAAATCGCTGACGCCCTCACCCAGGGCCGCGACCCGTCCACAGATTTCGTGGCCCATCAGCGCCCCTTCCAGCCGCTCGGGGGCGTGGAAGCTGGCAGCGTGCAACTCACTGCCGCAGATGCCGACCTTGCGCACCTCCAGCAGCAGCTCACCGGGACCGGGGAGCGGGTCGGGCAGAGCTTCGATCTGCAGGCCACCCGCGGCACTGCGAAATACTGCAGCCTTCATATCGATCCCTCCCCTGGGCATTTCCCAGGAACATGAATGATGCGCCTGTGCGTGCGGAGCCGCTAGGCCTCGAGCGCCCCCTCCAGCAGCCGGATCTGCTCCTCCAGCCAGCCCTCCAGCCAGAAGTTGTCGGCTTGGGCCAGTAGCGCGCGGTGAATAGTCAGCAACAGCTCCACCGCACCGACGTGGCCGGGCTCTACCTTGCGCACCATATCCAGCAGATGCAGGGCTTCCTCGGGTTTGTCCTGCTCGAATTTTTCCTGTGCACGCGCCACCAGAGTGTCGGCTCCGGCCAGGGCCACCACATCGTCGAAAACGGCACTGGCGGGCACGCTGTAAAGCTCCGTAGTGGACTGGTGGTGGAACCAGCCGGCGTAGCTTTCCCAGATCGCGCGCACGCCCCAGGACACCTTGCCATAGCCCTCGCCCACTTCGCATTCCGGGGGCAGCGTGATGGTCTGCATCAGGGTGTGAACGTCAGTACCGGCGTTCATGCCGCGCACGGTTTCATCGTGCACGTGGTGCAGGGCATCCCGGTAGGCGATGAGCTCCTCACGAATCACCTCGCGCCCCTCCACCGGACCGTGGTGCCCGTAGAGAATCACCTCCGGCTCCAGGTCCAGCACGACCTGGGCAGCCCGGGCGCAGACCAGGGCCTCGCGGTAGCGGTCGCCGCGAATGGTGCTGAGGTTGGGGAAGTGGCCGAAGGGGCAGCCAAACAGATTGCCGGTCAGGCAAATGCGCTGCTCGGGCAGCCAGATCACCAGGGAGTCATTGGTTTCGGCGCCGGGGACGGCAATCAGTTCCAGGGTCAGACCACCCAGGGTCAGGGTGTAACGGTCCTCGAAGAGAATGTCCGGCGTGGGCGTGTCCTGGGGATTGATCTCGGTATAACCCTGCTCGGCGTAGTAGGCGAAGTCCTCGACAAAGCGCTCGCGGAAGCGGAAGGCGGAGCGGTTGCCGCGGAAGTCCGCCAGGCGCCTGTCATAGGCCTGGTGCTCGGTGTTGTTGGCCTGGGCGATGTACAGCAGCCCCGGGTTGCGGTCGCGGAAATACTGCACGCCGCCGACGTGGTCGACGTGGCCCTGGGTGGTAATCAGGTAGCGAATCTTGTCCGCCACCGTCGAGTGGGCGCGGTGGTTGGCATCGATCACCGGCGCCTCGAAGCCCATGCCGGCGTTGACCAGGATGCCGCCCTCGGTGGTCTCGATCAGGTAGCTGTTGGAGCAGGCCTCGCTGAGGACGATGAAGTCGTTGATGCGCTCGCCACCAAAGCGGGCGGCGCTCGGCGCCACCGGGCGCGTCTTGTAGATGGGGTTTCTCATTGGGTGTCCTCGGCCAGTCACTTTTAATAGATACTCATTAAAATGGGATCATAGGCGAGCCGGGGCTGGCTGGCAAGACAGAAAAGCAGGCGGGCTGGCACACCATTTATTTATGCTATATATTTTTTTAGCCAAAGACGCGTGCAGGTGCGAACGCGCAGTCGCGCTGCATTGCCGCGCCGAGAGTTGTCACAGGGAAAGAGGAATCAGCATGCATAACATAGACCTTAGCGGCAAGGTCGCCCTGGTCACCGGCGGTAGTCGCGGACTGGGGCGCGCCATGTGCCTGGGATTGGCAGAGGCCGGTGCCGATGTGATCGTGGTCAGTCGCAAGCTGGAAAATTGCGAAACCGTCGCGGAAGCGATTCGCGGCAGAGGCCGCCGCGCCCTGCCGCTCGCCGCCCACGTCGGGCGGACCGAAGATCTGGACGCAGTGATCGCCGCCAGCCATGAGGCCTTTGGTCATGTCGATATCCTGATCAACAACGCCGGCATGAACCCGGTCGCCGGGGGGCTCTCGGACCTGCAGCCGGAACTGTTCCAGAAGCTGTTCGACGTCAACACCAAAGGGCCCTGGTACCTGGCCTCGCGTCTGGCACCGCGGATGGCGGAACACGGCGGCGGCTCCATCATCAATGTGATTTCCGTGGGCGGTCTCAGGCCCTCGGCCTTCCAGGGCTTCTACGCCGCCACCAAGGCGGCGCTGGACGCACTGAGCAAAGTGATGGCCGCGGAATGGGCTGACAAGGGGATTCGCGTGAACAGCCTGGCGCCCGGCAGCTACCACTCCGACCTGTTCGACACCGCCGCGCAGATGCCCGGTTTCCTCGAGGGCGCCATTGACGCCGCGCTGCAGAAGCGGGTGGCGGAAACCGAGGAAATCATTGGCCCGGTCCTCTACCTGGCCAGCGACCTGTCCAGCTTCACCACCGGCCATACCCTGGTCAGCGACGGCGGCTTTATGGCGAAATAACGGCGTCTTACAGAACCAACTCTGCCAGCTGGCGCAGGAAGGCCTTGTCGCCGTTCACCAGCAGGGTCGTCACCGGTGAACGCCGCCAATCTTCCAGCTTCTCGCGAATCCGCCCCACTGGCCCGCTGAGGGATATCTCGTCGGCAAACTGATCCGGCACCGCAGCGATCGCCTTGTCACGCTCGCCGGCAAAAAACAGTTCCTGGATCTGCTCCGCCTCGTCGGCGAAGCCCATCCGCGCCATCAGGTCCTTGTGGAAGTTGTTCTTTTTCGAGCCCATGCCGCCGATATAGAACCCGAGCATGGCCTTCACCGGATACAGCGCCTGCTGCAGATCGTCGTGAATGTTGACCATCACCGTGGGGGCAATCTCGAAGCCCGGGCCAGCGGCGGTGAGCTGGCTGGCGTAGACTTCCTGGCGATAGGGGGAGTAGTAGAGCGGCAGCCAGCCATCGGCAATTTCCGCCGTCTGGGTGACATTCTTCGGGCCCTCTGCGCCAATCAGGATCGGCACATCGGCGCGCAGGGGATGGGTAATCGGTTTCAGCGGCTTGCCCTGTCCCCAGGCGTTCGGGCCGTGGTAGGGCAGCGGGTAGTGCTCGCCGTCATTGGTGACCGGTTCCTCCCGCGCCAGAATCTTGCGAATGATGCTGACGTATTCCCGGGTGCGTGCCAGGGGCTTGCCGTAGGGCTGGCCATACCAGCCCTCCACCACCTGGGGGCCGGAGACTCCGAGGCCCAGCATCATGCGCCCGCCGGACATGTGATCGAGGGCGAGGGTGGCCATGGCGCAACTGGCCGGGGTGCGCGCAGAAAGCTGGGCAATCGAGGTACCCAGGCGGATACGCGAGGTCTGGGCCCCGATCCAGGCCAGCGGGGTAAAACAGTCATTGCCCCAGGACTCCGCGGTCCACACCGAGTCAAAGCCCAGCTGCTCCGCCTCCTGGGCCAGCTCGACAAAATCCGGTGGCGGGCTGGCAAACCAGTAACCCAGTTGCAGTCCCAGTTTCAGTGTACTCATCGCTCAGCTTCCTTTTATGATTATCAGAATACGCTCAACGCAATCGGTGAACACCGCCCGCGCGCTTTTTTGCTTCAAGTGCTGCACCACCTCGGCCATCAGTGCCGCATCCTCTTCCGGCAGGCTGCGCAGGTCCGAGGCACTGACCCGGGAGCCGGAGCGCCGGGCGGCAATTTCCATGTAGACCGCCGAGATAATGGTACTGGAAACCCACTGCACCGCATCCGCCAGCGCCCGCCCCTTCAGTCCCGCACGCTGTAGAATACGCGCAAGCCCGGCCAGCTGGCTCAGCCAGGGACGGGCCACATGCTGCTGCCAGCCGAGAATGGTGAACAGCGCCGGGTTCTTGAGAAAATAGTCGCGCATGGCGAAGGCCCAGGCGCTCAGCTGGGTCTCCCAGTCGGCGTCTGGAATCTTCGGGTTCAGGTCACCCAACAAGCGTTCCGCGACGGCCTGCAGCAACTCGTCCCGGTCCGCCGCGTAGCGATAGATGGCCATCGGAGTGATCCCCGCCGCCCTGGCCAGCGCATTCAGCGAGAGGGGCCTGTCCGGCTCGGCGGCCATCAGTTCGATAGCCTTGTCCACCAGGTCCTCCAGGGAGGTCTTGGGCGGGCGCCCCCGGCGGGGCCGCGGTGTGCTCACAGTTTTTTCCACTGCGGTGCGCGGCCTTCCTGGAAGGCCTGCATGGCCTCTTCCATGCAGCCCGTGAAATAGCCCAGCACCTGGGTGCGGTTCTCCAGCTCCATGGCGTGGCGCAGGCTGGCGGCATCCTGGTTGATGCGGAGCCCCTTGCGGGTCATCCACACGCCGTATTCGCTGTTGGCGCGGATTTCCCGGGCGACACCCAGGGCGGTCTCAAGCAGGACTCCGGCTTCCACCACCCGGGACACCAGCCCCAGTGCCCGCGCCTGCTCTGCCTCGATCACCCGGCCGGTCAGCATCAGCTCGCTGGCGGCGGACACGCCGACCACCCGCGGCAGCAGGTAACTGGTACCCACGTCGCAGGACGACAGCCCGGTCTTGATGAAGACAGCGCCAAATTTTGCCGCCGGCGAGGCCAGGCGGATATCGCAGGCCAGGCTGATCGCCAGTCCACCGCCCACCGCCGCACCCTGCACTGCCGCGATCACCGGCTTGTCGCACTCGTGGATCGCCAGCACCATGTCGGCCAGATATTCCTGGTACTTGTAGACATAGCCCAGCTGGCCCATGCCCTCGGTGCCGGGCACCGAACCCGGCGCGGCGTCCGAGGCCTTGAGATCGGCCCCGGCGCAGAAGCCCTTGCCCGCGCCGGTCAGGATGACCACCCGGGTGTCGCGGTCGCGGTTCAGGCCACGGAAGACCTCGGTGAGTTCGCCGATCAGGCGTTCGTTCAGGGCGTTGAAGCGCTCGGGGCGGTTCAGCCGCACTTCGAGTACGCCCTCCTCCAGCACCTGAAGCTCAACGGTCTCGTATGTTGCGCGTGTCATGGTCTGTCTCCGGTTTCTCGCATCGGGTGCAACGCAGGCTCTTACAGCAATGCGGCCTCGGGGTCGCGGGCAATGCAGCGCCCCAGCTGCTCCAGTGCATGCCCCAGACCACCGGACTCCATCTCGTACTGCCGCGCCCACACCGCGTAGCGCCACAGGGGATAGTCCTTGTCATGGCCGAGGCCACCGTGCACATGCTGGGCACTGGCCAGTACCCGGTGACCGGCCTCCGCAGACCAGGCCTGTGCGCTGCGCACCGCCAGCTCCGCGTCTTCCTGCCGATCCAGAGCCACCACAGCGGCTTCCGCGGCCATGCGCAGATTCATCATGTCCGTCCAGGCGTCTGCCATGCGGTGAGCAACAGCCTGGAAGGAGCCAATTTTCACGCCGAACTGCTCCCGTTCACAGACGTGCTCCCGGGCCAGCTGCAGCGCGGCGCCCACCACGCCCACCTGGGCCATGCAGTGGGCCGCTGCCTGTCGCTGCTCCAGCCAGGCAAGCATGGCGGCGTCGCCCAGAATCTCCACCGGCGCACTATCGGCCTGCAGCAAGCCCCGGGGTTCCAGGCCAGTGCTGACCTGGCCCTGCCAGCTCAGACCGACAGCACCAGGCTTCACCACGCAGAGAAACCAGTCATCGCCCTGCCGCGCCGGCAGCACGACCGCATCGCTGCCTTCGCCATGGGCGATGGCGCCGAGCTGGCCCGACAACCGTCCATCGTCAAGACGCAGAGTGTTGCCCTCGCGCCGGGTGCTGCAAGCCAGCCAGCCCTCGCCCTCCAGCTGCGACGCAGCCAACTCGTCACCCGAGGCCCGCTGCAAGGCCATGGCCGCCAGGGTGTGGCCGATCAGGGGCACCGGCGCCACATGGGCGCCCAGCTGCTCGAACACCAGCCCGGCTTCCTGAAAGCCCAGTCCCGCACCGCCGGCTGTTTCCGGCAACGGTATGGCGGTCAAGCCCGCGGACTTGAGCTCCGCCCACAGCTGCCGATCCAGGCGCTTCCCGCTGGCCTCGAGGGCGGACAAGTGCTCCGGCCCCGCGTGATCACGCAACAACTGCGCCGCCAGCGCGCGGATTTCCAGCTGCAGTTCACTCCATGCAAAGTTCATCGTTGCATCCCTCTCAGCGTTTCGCGCGCGGCAGACCGAGGCCGAACTGGGCAATCAGGTCGCGCTGGATCTCGTTGGTGCCACCGGCAAAACCGTAAACCGGTACCGAGCGGTAGATCAGCTCCAGCTGCCCCTGCAACAGGGCCCCGGGTGACCCTCGCTTGAGCACACCATCCGGGCCCAGCACCTCCAGCATCTGTCGGTAGCAATCGAGGAAGGCCTCGTAACCGTAGACCTTGATCGCGGAGGCGTCGGCAACATCCAGGGTTCCCTGGGCAATCGCCCAGGCCTGCTTGCGGCAGGCCAGCTGCAACACCCGGAGCTGGCTGTACACGCTGGCCAACAGGCGCTGCACCCGGGGCGTCTCGATCAGCAGCGCGCCGCTGCCATCGCGGGTGTTGCGGGCGTGCTCCACTGTCTGCTGGTAGAGCAGATTGGCGGTCCCGGGGTTCATCAGGGTCAGGCGCTCGCGGTTGAGCTGGCCGGTGACCACCTGCCAGCCGCGGTTCTCCTCGCCGATCAGGTTCTCCACCGGGACGCGCACATTGTCGTAATACGTGGCATTGGTCTCGCCGTCCCCGACCGTGTAGATCGGGGTGAAGGAAAAACCTTCCGCGCTGGTGGGCACCAGCAGGATGGAGAGGCCCTTGTGCCGGGGGAGTGTCTCGGGGTCCCCGGTGCGCACGGCCAGGAACACGTAGTCGGCGATATGGGCGAGGGAGGTGTAGACCTTCTGTCCATTGATCACATAGTGGTCACCGTCGCGTTCCGCACGGGTGCGCAGGGCCGCCATGTCGGTGCCGGCGTGGGGCTCGGAATAGCCGATCGCCACCACCAGCTCCCCGGCGAGGATTTTCGGCAGCAGCGCATCGCGAATCGCCGGACTGGCGAACTCCGCAATCGCCGGACCGATGGACTCGGTCGTGAGGTAGGGAAACGGCAAGCCGGCGCGGGTCACCTCCTCGATAAAGATGTACTGCTCAATGGGGCCGTAACCCCGGCCGCCCCATTCCCGCGGCCAGCCCAAACCAATCCAGCCATCGCTGCCCATCTGACGCATGGCCTGACGCCACAGGGGGCCGCCACCCTCAGTGGCCAGGGGCTGGGCCAGCTCCTCCCGCAAGTCGGGAGTCATGATGCCGCGCATGTAGGCGCGAAATTCGTCGCGCAGGGCGCGTTGCTCGGGGCTGAAGTCGACGTCCAATCCGGGGCTCCTCTGGATCATTTAATATATAATTTATATAAATAATAGGGCAGCACGGCCGTGCAAGGCAACACGCTAATCATGCTGGGACGAGAAGCTGCGCAACAGCACCAATGCTCGGCCTCGACTACAGTTGCCGCAAAGGCTTCAACCCAGGGAGGACACCGGCATGCAACAGCCCCGCCAGATCCAGTGCAAACGCGTCTACGAATCCCCCGCCAGCAGCGACGGTTTTCGCGTCCTGGTCGATCGCGTCTGGCCCCGGGGCATCAGCAAGGACGACCTCGCCGCCGATGCCTGGTATCGGGACCTGGCACCCTCGAATGCGCTGCGCAAATGGTTCGGCCACGACCCGCAGCGCTGGGCCGGCTTTTACCAGAAATACCACGCGGAGTTGCGCGAGAGGCAGGACGACCTGGACCAGTTGCTGAAGGACTGCAACGGTCGGACGCTCACGCTGCTATACGCCGCGAAGGACACCGAACACAACAATGCGGTAGCGCTGAAGATGTTGCTGGAGGGGAAAGGCCAGCCTTGAAGCTTGACGTCCTGGCGTTTTGATGTCTTGACGCTAAAACATCATGGCGCTAGATTGCATTGTGTCGACCGAACAGGGACAACACCATGAGTGCAGCCAGCAAACGCTCCACCATCTATTTTGACCCGGACCTTCACGCAGCCCTGCGCCTGAAGTCGGCTCAGTCAGACCGCTCTCTGTCTGACCTGGTTAACGACGCGGTAAGGGCTGCTCTGGCGGAAGACCAGGAGGATCTCACCGCGTTCGAGGAACGCGTAGCGGAGCCGACCATCACCTACGAGGCTCTCCTTAACGACCTGAAGAAGCATGGCAAGCTATAAGCTGCGCTTTCGCAAATCGGTATCGCGTGATCTGCGCCGGCTGCCTGCAAGCGACATACAACGTATCCTGAGGAAAATCGAGTTACTTGCCGATGATCCGCGCCCCCGCGGCTGCGAAAAGCTCTCCGGGCTGGAGCGCTACCGCGTCAGGCAGGGCGTCTACCGTATTGTTTACGAAATCGATGATGGCACGGTCATCGTAACCGTCGTCAAAGTCGGCCATCGACGGCATATCTATCGGTGACCGGTGGGTATATCCACGCCGAAAGCCCCGCGCATCTCCGCACTCACAGTGGATACTGGAAACCCACGCTTTCCTCGCTGATCTGCCACAGACGCTTCGCGGCCTCGTCGTCCCGCGCCCAGGGTTTGGGTCTTTTCGGCTTGCAGTTGACGAAGTATTCGCCCGAGGTATCCGCGACGGCGTCGCTGGTGCAGAGGTACAGGGAAGTCTCCGCGCCCTGCTCGGGCGACTTGAAGAAGGGCTTGAGCAACAGCGGCATCAACCGGCTGGCAATACCCCCGTTCTGCGAACCGAGCGAGGTGGTCACGGCACCGGGGTGCAGGCAGTTCACGGTGACATCCCGCCCGGCAAGACGCCGGGCCAGCTCGCGGGTAAACAGGATATTGGCCAGCTTGGAGCGCCCGTACTCCCGGAACATCCGGTAGCCACGCTCGGCTTGCAAATCATCGAACTGCATACCGCGCACGAAGGCGTGGGCGGCGGAGGCCACGTTGACGATACGCGCCTGCGGCGCCCGCAAGATGGCCGGAAGCAGCAGGCCAGTGAGCAGAAAAGGGGCAAAGTGGTTCACCGCCAGGGTCTCCTCGAAACCGTCGACGGTCAGCTGGCGACGCGTGTAGATTGCACCGGCATTGTTCAGCAGGATGTCGATCGGGCGATCGAGGCCCAGGCAATCGGCGGCCGCTTGCCGCACGCTGGCGAGGGACGCCATATCCAGGGGAACCACCCGCGGGGTGCAACCGCCCCTGGCGACAATCTCGTCAGCCAGCGCGGAGGCTTTTTCCGGGCTGCGGCAGAGCAGGGTGAGGTCAGCCCCATCGGCGGCCAGGCTCAGCGCACTCGCGCGCCCGATGCCCGCCGTAGGGCCGGTGATGACAATGTGTTTGCCTTGCAGGGTCATGTTCCGTCTCCAGACGCGTTATTATCCTGTCGGATTGTACGCGCCCGGAGACTGAACAGTCGCCTCAGTACTCGTACATCACATCGATACCGAAGCTGCGCGGCTCGCCGTAGGTGTTGATGGCGTGGCCGATGGCGCCGAAGTCGATGCCGTACTCGCGGTACTCCTTGTCGGTCAGGTTGCGACCCCACAGGCCGGCCCGCAGGCTGCCGGCGGCAACCGGGATGTCCGCCAGGTTCAGTCGTGCATTCAGCAGGTTGCGGCTATCCGCCGAGTCATGCTGGAACTGCCGCGGGTTGAAGCGGTATTCGTCCGTGTACACCGATTCCAGCGAGGCACTCAGGGCACCGAAGCGCGTCGGCTCGAAATCGTAGTTCACCATCAGACGTGCCGTGTGGCGCGGCGCATTGGAGGCGCGTGCCGTGTCCGAGACATCCACCGACACGCCGTCCAGAGTGACGAAATACTCGTTATAGTCGTAATCCAGATAGCCGTAGGTCAGGTCAACCGTCAGGCCGGGGAGCGGCAGCGCGGTCACCTCGAACTCGAAACCGGTCAGATCGGCCTGACCCGCGTTGGTGACCACCGTGGAACCCGACTGGAAGTCGGCGATCTGCAGGTCGGTATAGTCATAGAAGAAAGTCGCCGCGTTCACCCGCAGACGACGGTCCAGCCAGTCCGACTTGATGCCCAGCTCGTAGTTGACAATTTCCTCCGGGTCCGCGGTCAGGTTGAAAGCGGCCTGGCTGGAGGAGCGGATCGGATGGCTGCCCGCGGTGTAGCCGGTAGCCACCTTGGCGTAGACATTGGTGTCATCGTTCCACTGGTAGTCCACGGTCAGCGAGGGATTGAAGCTGTCCCACTCTTTCTCCACCGTCCAGGGCTCCGCCCCGGTATCCAGGATCGACGCGGCTTTCTCATCCCAGGTCTGGCGCAGGCCGAGGGTGATGCCGAGGCGGGAATCCAGCCACTCGGGGGTGTAGGTGGCCTGACCGAAGACGGCGTAGGAGGTGTTGTCGACGGAGTAGCTTTCGCCCAGGCCCGCGGGCGCGGGGATAAAGCGGGTGGACAGCAGTGTGCCGTTGAAAGGCACCAGCGCATCCCAGAGGCTGTTGAACTCTTCGCCTTCGTCCTCGTAGTAGTACAGCCCAACGATGTACTCCAGGCGATCGTCCATGGCACTGCCGAGGACCTGGAACTCCTGGGACCACTGCTCGTGGTCCTTCTGGTTGCCACCGTTGCGCTCGGTCGCGTTGTGGAAGACCGGTACGCTCCAGGCGCCGCCGTCATTGTCCGTGCCACCCGGAGAAACGCGAATTTCCATTTCCCGATAGCCGGTGATCGACTTGATGTCGAAGTTGTCGGCACTCCAGGTCAGGGTCAGGCTGTGGCCGCGGATGTCGTAGCGCTCCTCGCCGACGTTGTCGAGGTTGAACCACTTCTTGCGGTCATCGCTAATGCCGGACTCGATCATCTGGCGGAAGGGGTGATTTTCCGCCCCCGGCAGAATCACGCCGGTGGGAGAAACGACCGGCAGATTGACGTAATCGGGATTGGCGTAGCTCAGCTGGGACGGGCGCGAGGTACCCTCACCCCAGGTGCGGTCCAGGGAGTAATCGGCGGTCAGGCGGTCCGACAGCTCCCAGTTCAATGCCAGGCGGTAACCGCTGGTATCATCGCGGCCGAGTTCACGCGGGCCGCGGGGATTGCTGTTGCGCGCCCAGCCCTCGTAGGAGCGGTCCAGGTAGGACAGTTTTGCAGCCAGGCCACCCATGCGCGGCAGGTCCAGTGTGGTCTGCGAGCGGGTGCGGCCAAAGCTGCCCAGGGTCAGCTTCTGCTTGAAGCCGAATTCCCCCAGGGGCCGCGCGGTAATGATGTTGATGGCGCCGCCGGTGGTGTTCTTGCCATACAGCGTGCCCTGGGGGCCGCGCAGGACTTCGATGCGCTCGAGATCGGCGATGTCGAAAATGGCACCGGAGTTCTTGCCAATGTAGACACCGTCCAGGTAGAGCCCGACCTTGGCGTCCTGGGCCAGGGACGGCTCGTTGGAAGAGACACCCCGCACCGAGGCCGACATGCTGATGTTGCTGCTCGGGGTGGTCAACAGAATGGTGTTGGGGACGCGGCCGGTAATGCCGGAGACATCCACGATGCCCAGGTTCTCCAGTGATTCACTGGTGAAAGCGGTGACCGCCACGGGTGTATCTTGCAAGCTCTCCTGGCGCTTCTGCGCCGTCACGATCACCTCTTCCAGGGCGACCGCGCGACCGGCACTGTCCTGTGCTGTCGCGGGCAGAGCCAGGGCAGCCGCCAGGGTGACCAGACTCGCGTGCTGCAAGCTACGTTGAATTATTGCATGACTCATGAGCAGCCTCTTCATACGGGGGTGAGAAAAACGCCCGGAGCCTAGCCGCTTTGAACACTTGATTCAATCACATGCTCCTCAGGAAGCGGCCCGTGGTTCAGCTGCTTGATCCGCACTGGCTTCCCGGGCCGCCGACACCGGTCTGACTATGCGTACTGCCCGGTCACTGCCGCTTTCCCGACAGGGACAGGCGTACTACCATGGCGCCCGGTCGTGGCCGACCCCGGTCCGCCCTTCGTCTCACCACCGATTTCGAGCGCCCCAGCCGGGGCGATAACTCGGACGCCAGAGAGAGCCTGTCATGAGCAACCCCGCCTTCAAGACCCTGCTGTCACCCACCCGCATCGGCAAGCTGGAGCTGAAAAATCGCATGGTGGTGACGGCCATGGGCGCAAACTTCGCAGAGCCCGACGGCAGCGCCAGCGACCGCATCATTGCCTACCACGAAGAACAGGCCCGCGGTGGCGCTGGCCTGATCATCACCGGTGCCACCGGGGTGGCCTTGCCGGTGGGACGCGTACAGGGCTGGCAGGTGGGGATCTCCGAGGACCGTATGATCCCCGGCCTGCTGCGGCTCACCGAGGCCGTGCATCGCCACGGGGCCAAGATCGCCGCGCAGCTGCACCACGGTGGCCTGGTGGCCGGCGACAGCGCCCGGGACGGCCTGCCCCTGTGGGCACCGGCTGTTCCCTCGCCGGTGAAGGACGCCGACTTCCTGAGTTTCTTCCTCGAGAGTGAGCTGGCCAAAATGGCCGAGGGCATGAGCGGACCGCCGAAGGTCAAGGTCCTCGAGAAGGATGACATCCAACTGGTGGTACGCCAGTTTGCCGACGGTGCTCGCCGCGCGCGCCAGGCGGGCTTCGATGGCGTGGAAATCCACGGTGCCCACGGTTATATCCTGTCCTCCTTTCTGTCACCCAAGGCCAATACCCGCACGGATGAGTACGGGGGCAGTCACGAAAACCGCGCCCGCCTGCTGCTGGAAGTCATCGCCGCCGTGCGGGCGGAAGTCGGGCCCGATTTCCCGGTGTGGGTAAAGCTGGATTCACGGGAAGTCGGCAAGAAGGGCGGCATCACACTGGAAGACGCCAAAATCACCGCACAACTGGTGGAAAAGGCGGGCGTGGATGCCATCACCGTCAGCGCCTACCACGAGACCGCCTACGGCAAGCTGCACTCGGAGTCCAACATCCCCCAGGTTCCGGCCGCCATGCTGCCGGCGGCCGCTGCAATCCGCCAGGTGGTCAAGCTGCCGCTGATCGCCTCGGGCCGCATTGAGCTGGATCTGGCCGAGGCCGAACTGCAGAAGGGCACCTTTGACCTCCTCGGCATGGGCCGCAAACTGCTGGCGGACCCCGCCCTGCCCAACAAGATTGCCTCGGACCGCGCCGAGGATATCCGCCCCTGTGTCTACTGCGTCACCTGCGCCAGCGCCATCTACACCCGCGACCCCATGCGCTGCGCGGTGAACCCGGACATCGGTTTCGAGCACCTGCGCCGCTCGCGGCCGCGCCCTGAAAACCAGCGCAAGGTGGCGATCATCGGCGGCGGCCCCGGGGGCATGGAAGCCGCCCGCCTGTTGGCCGCCGATGGCCATACGGTCACCCTGCTGGAGCGCGGCGCGCGCCTCGGCGGCACCCTGCAGTTCGCCTCCCTGGCCTACGAGCCCAACCAGCGCCTGCTGGAGTGGCTGCGCCGCCAGGTCGCGCAGGCGGGCATTGAGGTGCGCCTGAATACCGAGGCGAGCCCCGAGTTGCTGCGTGAGCTGGCCCCCGACTTGGTCATCGTCGCCGCCGGTGCCCGCCGCGACCTGCCAGAGATTCCCGGCAACGAGCTGCCCCATGTCTTCAGCGGCGACGACATGCGCAAGCTGGTCCTGGGCGAAAGCTCGGAGCGCCTGAAAACCAAGACCTCCTGGTTTACCCGCCTGGCCACCCGGGTGGGTGCCGCCAGCGGGATCAGCGGCAACCTGGACCTGGTGCGCAAGGCCACCCACACCTGGATGCCCCTGGGCAAGGAGATCGTCATCATCGGCGGCGAACTGGTGGGGGTGGAACTGGCGGAGTTCCTCCACGAACGCGGCCGCAAGGTGACCGTGGTCGACGAGGCGCCCCGCTTCGGCGCCGGCCTGCCGATCGTGCGCCGCATGCGGCTGCTGACAGAACTGCGGGAACACGGCGTGTCCCTGCAAGCCTCGGCCAGCGACATCCGGATCGAGAAAAGCGCCGTGCATTTCAACGATAGCGAGGGCACGCCAGTGGTCGCCCGTGCCGACCAGGTGATTGTCGCCAAGGGTGCCAGCGCCAACCCCGACGCCGCGGATAGCCTGCGCAGCGCGGGCTTCCATGTTATCGAGGCGGGGGACTGCACCGGCGTCGGCTACATTGAAGGCGCCATGCGCGACGCCCAGCGGGCGGTAGACAACGTCAACGCGTTCTAGCCGGCTGTCTCCGGCCACTGTTCCGGGACCAGGAAGAAGCGTTCCACCTCGCGCCAGTCGCCCCTCTCCGGGCTCTGGCGCAGACGAGCGAATAGGCGCGGCGGTCCCCCCGCGGCGATTCGCTCGGCAATCCCACCTGCCAACGCGGGCTCAGGGGCCTCGACCTGCCCCCAGGGCCCGATCCAGTGGGGCTTTTCCAGCGGCACCACATTGATCATCTGGTCGGGCGCCATGCTCGCCGCCCGTACCCAGGAGCCACGCAGGTGGTCCGCGGCCACGCCCGCCGGGGCTGCCAGCCGCTGCTCGCGGGGATAAAACAGGTAACCGGGCATCCACACCCGGGCGCGGGCGGGCTGTGGCAGGCCCAGCCGAGCCAGGGTCGAACGGGTTGCCGACAGCTCGCTGAGTCGCGCCTGGTGGGTCAGCAGACGTCCCGCCTTCAGATCCAGCCGGTCGCGGCTGTTGGGGCCGTACCAGCGAGTGGCCGCGTCCCCCGCTGCCCGGTATCCCAGGTAAAACTTGATGGCGATTTCGTGGTGTTCCACCCGGCCGTCAAGGGGATTGCGTACCAGAAAGTCCAGTTCCCCCAGGGTGCGCCCTCCCTCGCGTACCGGCAGGTTGCGGGCAATGACCTCCCAACCCAGTATCTCCTGCAACAGGCAGGCGTAGAGGGCCTCGAAATAATGGCCCAGGCGGCCAGTGGCCGCGGCTTCGAGAGTCGCCAGCCGATCGGCCCGCCCGGCAACAGCGGCCAGTCGCTCCGGCCAGTCCGTCGGAAGCCAGTGCGCAGGCGCCAGCTCATGCAGCAAAGCGGATTGCCCATCAGCCGGCCCCGGCAGCGCCAGCAAAGAGGGAGCAGTACAGAGCCACCTCAAATGCCGAAGAGCAGGCGAGCCCTGCACGCTGTTGCTAATGATAGTCGTTATCATTAAGATTGTGCTCTCAAATAACTTCAGGGGGTTTCCGCATGCTTTTCTCTCACGTCCCGTCCCGCCGCACCTGCCGCGGGGCCTGGCTGCCCTTTGCCTGTCTCACCCTCTCCGCCCTGGCCCAAGCCCAGAACAGCCCCCAGACTCAGGGTAACCGCGCGGAAACGCAAGGGCGCCTGGAGGAGGTGGTCGTCACGGGCCGCTACACCACCAACGAGCGCCTCGACTCGGCCACCGGCCTGGGCCTGACACTCTACGAAACCCCGCAGTCGGTCAGCGTGATGACGGCACAGCGCATCGCCGACCAGGGCCTGCGCTCCCTGAGTGACATTGTCATCAATGCCTCCGGGGTCTCCGCCCGGGCCCAGGACAGCACCCGCTACACCTTCTCCGCCCGCGGTTTTGACATCAACAACTACCAGATCGACGGTGTCCCCATCTACTGGCAGCCCGGCAACAACGCCGGCGAGACGGAATCGGACATGAGCCTCTACGAGCGCATTGAGATCGTCCGCGGCGCCACCGGCCTGCTCACCGGTGCCGGCAACCCCTCCGCCGCCATCAACCTGGTGCGCAAGCACGCCGACAGCCGCGAGCTGACCGGCAGTGTGGACATCACTGCAGGCCGCTGGGACCGCCTCGGCGTCACCGGCGACGTGGGCAGCGCCCTCAGTGCGGACGGGCGGCTGCGCGGCCGCCTGGTCGCCCATTATCACGAGGGTGACGCCTTCCGCGACCTGGCCGGCGAGCAGCGCCAGGTGTTCTACGCCACGGTGGACTACGACCTCACGGCGCAGACGCTGCTGCGGGTCGGCGCCAGCTACCAGGACAACCAGCCCACGGCATCCACCTGGGGTGGCCTGCCGGTCTGGTATGCCGACGGCAGCCGCACCGACTGGGATCGCTCGAAAACCACCGCGGCGCGCTGGACCGCCTGGGACTCGACAGTGGAGAATTACTACCTTGACCTGGTGCATGAATTCGACAACGGCTGGAGCGCCAAACTGAGCCTCAACAACAACATCAATGCCTCTGACCAGAGGCTGCTGTATCTCTCCGGCAGCCCCGACCGCGAAACCGGCCTGGGCATGAACGCCTCGCCGCGCAACGCCGCCACGGAGCGCGAACAGCTCAGTCTCAGCCTGCATGTGGACGGCGAATACGCCCTCTTCGGCCGGCAACACGAGCTGACCTTCGGGGTGGTGGACCACGAGGAAGACAACGTCGCCACCTCCCGCTCGCGTACCGGTGTCGCGCCCGTGGGCAATTTCCTGACCTGGGATGGCAGCTATCCCCAGCCGGTCTGGGGCGCCAGCAACCTGGATATCGACATGACCACCGAGCAATTCGGTGTCTACGGCGCCACGCGGTTGTCCCTGAGCGACCAGTTCAAGGTGATTCTCGGGGCGCGCGTCGCGGACTGGGAGCAGCGCGGCAGCAGCTATGGCGTGAGCCGCGACTTTGGCGACGATGACGTGGTGATTCCCTACGCCGGGCTGCTCTACGAGATCAACGGTCAGCACAACCTGTATGCCAGTTATACCGAGATTTTCCAGCCGCAAAATCTGCAGGATCGCAATGGCGACTTTCTCGACCCGATCATCGGCGAGAGCCAGGAGGTGGGCCTGAAAAGCCAGTTTTTCGACGGCGCCCTGCAGACCACTGTCGCCGCCTTTGACATCCTCCAGGATGGCCTCGGTCAGGCCGACGGTGATTTTATCGTACCTGGCACGGTGAACAGCCAGGCCTACTACGAAGCCGAGGGCAGCGAGAGCCGCGGCTACGAACTGGAAGTGGTCGGCCGCGTCACCCCGGCCTGGGATGTCAGTCTCAGTTATACCCACTTTTCCGCCGAGGATGCCGCGGGCCGCGACGTCAACACGGAACACCCGCGGGAGATGCTCAAGCTCTACACCACCTACCGGTTTGACGGGGAGCTGTCCGGGCTGACCGTCGCCGGTGGGGTGAACTGGCAGGGTCGCAACTACACCGACACCACCAATCCAGTCACCGGCGAGGCGGAACGCCTGCAGCAGGATGCCTACAGCCTGGTCAGCCTGATGGCACGCTACGACCTGACACCGCAGCTGTCACTGCAGGTGAACGCCGACAACCTGCTGGATGAAACCTACTACAGCCAGATCGGCTTCTACCGGCAGCTGGAATTCGGGCAGCCGCGCAATGTCACCGCCTCGGTGCGCTATGCCTTCTGAGGCCCGGTGCACGGCATCGCCCGGTCCCAATTATCACGGGGGACCCTGAGCATATGGGCGTACACGGCTGGCGGCTGGTTTCACTGTTCGCAGCGGCCCTGCTCGGGGGTTACTGCCTGGCAAATGCCCTGGGTATCTTCCTGGCCGGCGCGCTGCCCCTGCCCCGCGGCCAGGCGGTGGTGGCGGGTCAGCTGATCGGCCTCGCGGCCCACGCCGCCATCATCCTCTGGGTATTCCATCTGCGTCGCCCGGTGCTGGTGTGGGGCATTCTGCTGCCGGCCAGCGCGGCGCTGGCGGCGGCGGGCATGCTGATGGGAGGAAGCTTGGCGTGAGGCATGACAAGGCGGTCGAGCGACACCAGGACCCGCCCCAGGGCGGCTTCCGCCAGGCGATGGCCTGGCTGCATACCTGGGCCGGCCTGGCCCTGGGCTGGGTACTTTTCTTCGTCTTTGTGACCGGGACTCTCGGCTATTTCGACACCGAGATCGATCGCTGGATGCAGCCGGAGCTGCCGCCGTCACAGGCCGGCCTGCCAGCTCGCGAGGTGGCGCCCATGCTGTTGACGCGACTGGCTGCCCAGGCCCCGGGCGCCGAGCGCTGGCAACTGCGCCTGCCGGTGGACCGCAACCAGCCCTGGCCGGTCATTCGCTGGCAGGGCGCCGATCCGGACGCGGGGGCGACGGCCGCCAACGGCGAGGAAACCCTGAACGGGCGTAGCGGGCTGCCCCTCGTGGCGCGGGAAACCGGCGGCGGACAGCACCTCTACCAGATGCACTGGCGCCTGCACTACCTGGGCCGGGGGATCAGCGACTGGATTATCAGCCTGGCGACCCTGTTCATGCTGGTGGCGCTGATTACGGGGGTGGTCGTACACCGGCGCATCTTCCGCGACTTCTTCACCTTCCGGCCAGGCAAGGGCCAGCGTTCCTGGCTCGACGCCCACAACCTGCTGAGCGTCGTCAGCCTGCCTTTTCAGCTGATGATCACCTACTCCGGTCTGGTTTTCATGGGTTTTTCCTTCATGCCGCTGATCGTCGCCGCCCATTACGGCGTTGACCGCGAAGGCCGCCAGCAGTTCTTCGATGAGGTCTTCGAGGCGCCCGGTCTGGTCGCTCCCGCCGCTGAGCCGGCACCCCTGGTGCCCCTGGACGGGCTGCTGGCGGAGGCCGAGGCGCGCTGGGGCGAGGGGCGCATCCGCTTCGTCGACATTCGTCATCCCGGCGACCGCAATGCCCGGGTCATCCTGCGGGAGTCGCGGGACGCGTCGGTCGCCAGCGGCGGGCGGCTGCTGGTCTTCGACGGCGTCTCGGGCGAGCGCCTCCACAGCGGCGACGGCAGCGGCAGCGCACGCACCGTCAGGGACACCTTGACCGGACTGCACGAAGGCCTGTTTGCCGCGACCGGTCTGCGCTGGCTGTACTTCTTCTCCGGCCTGCTGGGTTGCGGCATGGTCGCCACGGGCCTGGTGTTGTGGGGCGTCAAGCGGCGCCAGCAGGCGCAGCGCAGGACGGGCGCAGCGCCCCTCGGCCTGCGCCTGGTGGAACGCCTGAACGTGGGCACGGTGGCCGGCCTGCCGGTCGCCATTGCCGCCTACTTCTGGGCCAACCGGCTGCTGCCACCGGGCCTTGCCGAGCGCGCCGCCTGGGAAGCCCACGCCCTGTTCCTCACCTGGCTGGCGCTCATGCTGCACGCCCTGTTGCGCAAGCCCGGCCGCGCCTGGGTGGAGCAGCTCAGCCTGGCCGCAATTGCCTGGGGCACCCTGCCCCTCCTGAACGCCCTGACCACCGACCGCCACCTGCTGCACAGCCTGCCCCGGGGCGACTGGGCCCTGGCCGGCATCGACCTGGTAGCGCTGGTTTTCGGCCTGGGCTGCGCCACCCTCGCCGCCTGGCTGAGGGCCCGCCACCTGTCCCGCCAAGCACTGTCCCCCGTCGCACCGCAAAGGCCGGCCTCCGAACGCCAGTGGGGGCAAGCCTGATGCCGACGCTGCCACTGCTACCCGGCCTGCTGCTGGGCACCACCGCTCTCGCCTGCCTGTGCCTGTCCCAGCCGCGTTACGCCCAGCGTTCAATACCTCCGCTGGCTTGGCCGGGGCAGCGCCTGTTACGTGTGGGTGGCTGGCTGCTACTGGGTCTGCTGTTGCTGGTATCCGGACCCGACGGTATTGGGCTGGTACAGGCCTTCGGCAGCCTGAGCCTCGCTGCCCTGGTGGTAGCGGGTGTCGCGACCTGGTGGCCCTCGCGGCTGCCAGCACTTTGCCTGTCAGGGCTTGCCGGCAGCCTGGCGCTGATCGCAGTGACGATAGCAGCGCCCTGACCGCAAGGCTTCCCTCCGGCCCAAGCCTGTTTTATGTTTAATGGTGGGGCAAGTACTTGAGGGCAAGCCGGTGTCCAGCGCCATCTATGTCATCACCCTCGACCCGGACTCCAGCCGGGTCCAGGAACTCCTCGGGCAATTGCGGGAGCAGGGCCTGACGGGTGAGATCTTTCGCGGCGTGGACGGGCGCGGCGGCATGCCGGCTTTGCGACCGGAAGAGCGCTTCTGTCGCTGGAAGGCACTGGCGCGGCACAAGCGCTGGCTCACCAGCTCCGAGGTGGGCTGCTATCTGTCGCACCTGCGGGCCATTCGCCGGGCCTGGGAGGCGGGGCATGATCGCGTCTGCATCCTGGAAGATGATGTGGTGCTGGAGCCTGGCTTCGCCCGGGTGCTGACTGAACTCGGCGGCGACCCTGAACTGGAGCTGGTGCGCTTCATGGCACTGCGCCTGCGTCCACGCACCGTGGTCCGGCCACTCGCGGACAGATACCGGCTGGTGCGCCCAAAGCGCGGCACCGTCGGCACCCAGGGATACCAGCTCAACCGGGCCGGCATGGCCAGGCTGCTTGCCCATGGCAGTTGTCTCTATGAGCCCATCGACAAGGTCATGGATCACTTCTGGTTGTACGGCCTGAAAACCTTCCTGGTGGAACCGCACCTTGTCTGGGAGCGGCCTTCGCCCTCCCTGGTGAACAGGCCCGCGACCCCGCCCCGAGAAACCAGCTGGCTGCAGCGGCTAATCCATCCCTTGTTCAAGCTTTACCACAGCCTGCGCCGGCACCTGTACCTGCTGGTTCACCGCCGCGAGTTTGCCGCCGCATCACTGCCTGACAGCAGCGTCGGCAAGACCCCTCGCCTGCACTGAGCGGACAGGCCACCCCGGCGCCACCTCGAACCTTCGCGGGGGCTCCGGCAGCAGGGCCACTGGCCGTGCTGACGCCACGAAAAAGGCCGACCCGTCACCGGGTCGGCCTTTCAAAGGGTAGGCTTGCCTTTCCGGACCGGCCAAAACCGGCCCGGAACGCCTCAATCAGCCACGCTTGAGCTCGAAGCGGTCGGCGGTCATCACCTTGACCCAGGCGTCGATGAAGTCTTCGAGGAATTCCTCTTCGCCATCTTCCGCGGCATAGGCCTCTGCTACCGCACGCAGTTCAGCGTTGGAGCCAAAGATCAGGTCCACGGGTGTGGCGGTCCACTTCAGCTCGCCCGAATCGCGATCGCGACCCTCGTAGATCCCCTCCTGGTCGGACGCCTTGGACCAGACCGTGGACATGTCGAGCAGGTTGACGAAGAAGTCATTGCTCAGCGTTCCCGGCTCGTCGGTCAGGACACCGTGATCGACACCGTCGGTGTTGGCATCCAGCGCCCGCATGCCGCCGATCAGTACGGCCATCTCCGGCACCGTCAGGTTGAGCAGGTCCGCGCGATCCACCATGGCATCGGCCGGCGACAGACGGTTGCCTTCACCATAGTAGTTGCGGAAGGCATCCGCCGTGGGCTCCAGCTTGCTGAAGGAGTCGACATCCGTCTGTTCCGGGGTCGCATCCACACGGCCGGGCGTAAAGGGTACCTCAACATCGTGGCCGGCTTCCTTCGCCGCACGCTCGATGGCAGCGGCACCGCCCAGGACAATCACATCAGCCAGGGAGACCTGGCGGTTGCGGCCCTGGAAGTCCTCGCGAACCTCTTCCAGCGTGCTCAGTACGCGCTGCAGCTCGTCGGGGTCGTTCACCGGCCAGTCCTTCTGGGGAGCCAGCCGCACCCGGGCGCCGTTGGCACCGCCGCGCATGTCGGAGTTGCGGTAACTGGACGCCGAGGCCCAGGCCGTGCGCACCAGCTCCGCGTTGCTCAGATCGGTATCCAGGATCGCCTTCTTCAGCTTGGCAATGTCGCGCTCGCCAATCGGCTTGTGATCAGCCTCGGGCAACGGGTCCTGCCAGAGCAGGGCCACATCCGGCACATCCGGGCCCAGGTAGCGGGCCTGGGGGCCCATGTCGCGGTGGGTCAGCTTGAACCAGGCGCGGGCGAAGGCGTCCTCGAACTCCTCCGGGTTTTCCAGGAAGCGCTTGGAGATCTTGCGGTATGCCGGATCCTCCTTCAGGGAAAGGTCGGTGGTGAACATGATCGGCGCGTGGAACTTGCCCTCCACATGCGCATCCGGCACCGTGCCGTCGGCCGCACCGTCCGCGGGCACCCACTGGATGGCGCCGGCCGGGCTGCGGGTCTGCTCCCACTCGTGGGCGAACAGGTTCTGCAGATACATCATGGTCCACTGGGTGGGAGCCGCCGTCCAGGCACCTTCCAGACCGCTGCCGGTGGTGTCCTCGGAATGCCCCTTGCCACACTTGTTCTTCCAGCCCAGCCCCATTTCGGTGACATCGGCGGCCGCCGGTTCGGGGCCGACACACTCGGAAGGCTTGTGGGCACCGTGGGTCTTGCCGAAGGTGTGGCCACCGGCGATCAGGGCCACGGTCTCTTCATCGTTCATGGCCATGCGGCCAAAGCTCAGGCGGATCTGCTCGGCTGCCGCCAGCGGATCGGGGTTGCCACCCGGGCCCTCCGGGTTCACGTAGATCAGGCCCATCTGGGTTGCCGCCAGGGGGTTCTCCAGTTCACCGTCATCGCTGTAACGCTCGCGCCCCATCATGTCGGCTTCCGGGCCCCAGTAGACGATGTCCGGCTCCCAGTCATCCGGGCGGCCACCGGCAAAGCCGAAGGTCTTGAAGCCCATGTCCTCCATGGCCACGGTGCCCGCCAGGACCATCAGGTCAGCCCAGGAGATATTGCGACCGTACTTCTGCTTGACCGGCCACAGCAGGCGGCGCGCCTTGTCCAGGTTGACGTTGTCCGGCCAGCTGTTGAGCGGGTCGAAGCGCTGTTGGCCACCGCCCGCACCACCGCGGCCATCAGCCTCGCGATAGGTACCGGCACTGTGCCAGGCCATGCGGATAAACAGCGGCCCGTAGTGGCCGTAGTCGGCCGGCCACCAGTCCTGGGAGTTGGTCATCAGCGTCTTGAGATCTGCCTTGACCGCGGCCAGATCCAGCTCGGCAAAGGCTTCGGCGTAGTCAAAGTCCTCGCCGTAGGGGTTGGAGGAAGGGCTCTGGTCCCGCAGCGGCTGCAGGTTCAGCTGGTCCGGCCACCAAAAGCTGTTGGGCTTCGCCTTTCCCTGCATCATGCCGGAGGAAGAGGCGGCCACCGGCGTCGCCACAATGGCGGCCAGGACGGCGGCGGAGAGGGTCTTCTTCAACATGGGAGTAAGCTCCTTCTTGACTGTTTATCGATTCACGGAGTGCCGAAGCACTCCCGGAAAAACGTATAACGAAGGCCTCAGCAACGCTGACGCGATCGATGGAAACACCCTGATCCTGACACGCATGCGCAAGGCAAACATTGATACTGATCAGGAACCTCTTTCATCCTAGACGCCGAATTCCCTGCCTGCCACAGGGATTTATCAATTATCATGTTCGGAAAATCCGATCGCCCGGGGAAGATATCCAGGCCATACCCGATCAGAAGCAGGATCAGGTAGTCCGTCTGCCGGGTCAGAGAACTGAACAGGGAACGCCGCAATGCCAGTCGACATGGCAATACTGACCCGTATTGCCGCCATCCTGTTTCCCATCGTGGCCATCGTGTTGGTGGGCTTTGTCTACGGTCGCCGCCACGACCCCGAAATGGGGGTGGCCAATCGCATCAACATGGACATTTTCGTGCCGGCACTGATCCTGGGCGCCATGGCCAGCAAATCCTTTGAGCCGGAACGCTACCTCGGCCTCGCGGGTGGCGCCGCCATCCTGCTGCTCTGCTGCGGCCTGCTGGCCTGGCCGGTAGCTCGCGCGCTGAACATCGACTGGCGCAGTTTCGTGCCTCCGATGATGTTCAACAACTCCGCCAACATCGGCATCCCGCTGGCGGTGTTGACCTGGGGCGAGAGCGCACTGCCGGCGGCCATCATCCTGTACACGGTGTCCAATGTGTTGCACTTCTCGATCGGCGTGCACATGCTCGACAGCAGCGCCAGCTGGCAGACCCTGTGGCGCAACCCGACCCTCCTCAGCGCCGCATTGGGTATCAGCATCGCCCTGCTGGGCATTCCAGTCTGGGAGCCCATCGTGACCGCCCTGCAACTGCTGGGCAACGTGGCCATCCCGCTGTTGCTGTTTGCCCTGGGTGTGCGCATGCGCCATGTGCGTTTCAACGATCTGGCGGCGCCCCTGCTGGGGGCCTTCCTGCGGCCGGTCTTCGGTATGGCGCTGGCCTGGATGCTGGCCGGCCTGCTGGGCCTGAATGCCCGCGACAGCGCCATGCTGCTGGTGTTTGGCGCGCTGCCGCCGGCGGTGATGAACTTCCTGTTTGCGGAGCGCTACCAGCAGGACCCGGCCCGGGTGGCGGCCATCGTGCTGATTGGCAACCTGGCGGCCATCGTGGTGCTGCCAGTGGCGCTGACCCTCGTCCTCACCTAAACCGGGGCAAATACTAGGCCGGACGTTCGAGAAGCCGGCGGTATGGCGCCAGGGCGCGCAGGAACAGCACCGCGGCAATCGCGGCCACCGTCAGGCCAACGATGGCCAGGGACCAGCCCACCTGGGTGCGGTCCTGAACGATGAAGTCAGTGCACAGGGCGATCAGGGTGGGGCCGAGCCCCATGCCGACGCCGCTGGTCATGACCACATACATGCCGGCAATCAGGCCGCGCATGTTCCCCGGGGTGATCGTCTGCAGGGTCGAGGCCGCCAGGGCGAGCGGCAGGGTCACCAGAACACTCGCCACGATTACCGCCAGCAGCGCCAGCTCAACCGCGGGCGCCATGGCCACCACCAGCAGTGCCGGGCAGACGCCGAAGCAGGACCAGAGGCCCAGGCGCAGCGGGTAATCGTGCACGCCGCGGGCATCCAGCCAGCGACCGACCACCGGGCCCGAAAGCACGCCCGCGGACCCGGAAAACAGGGCCACGAGACCGTAGATCAGGCCGGCATCCTGGACCGACATGGCGAAGCTGCGCACCAGCAGGGAAGGCACCCAGGCCTGCAGCCCGTAGAGCACGATCATCAACAGCGGTATTGCAATCAGCAGGGCCGCATACACCGGCGCCTTTTCCCGCAGCACAGCGACGACATCGCGGGTGTCCGGACGAGCCGCCGGCGTCGGGTCTACCGGTTCAGGGGTCGACGGGGCGGCCACCTTGCGCGCCGGCTCCATCACGCGCAGGAACAGTGCCGCGACCAGAACCCCGGGCAAGCCCACCAGCATGAAGGTTACCTGCCAGGGCCGAAACTCCCCCAGCAATGGCACGGCCACGGTCTCCATGTCGGCCATCATGCCCATCACGGCGCCACCCGCGATCATCGACAGGCCGGCCCCGAGATAGGGGCCCATCAGGAAAATGCTCACAGGGAAGCTGCGGCGCTCCGGTGGAAAATAATCCGCCATCATCGACCAGGCCGCGGGCGTCAGGGCGGCTTCCCCCATGCCCACCGCTGCCCGCGCCACAAAGAGTTGCTTGAAGCTGTTGGCCAGGCCGCAGGCGGCAGTCGCCAGACTCCAGAAGAAGACTCCCCCGGCGACAATGAACTTGCGGGAATGCGTGTCTGCCAGGCGGCCCAGGGGGATGCTGAACAGGATATAAGTGATGATAAAGGCAAAGCCCTGCAGCAGGCTGACCTGGGTGTCGCTGATCTGCAGGTCCGCCTGGATCGGGTCCACCAGCAGGTTGACGACCTGGCGATCCACGAAGGACAGCATGTAGGCAACCGTCAGCAGCAGGGTGACCCGCCAGGCCACACCACTGGCGGGGTAGTCGTCAGATACGGCGTGCGATTCACTCATGAGGCTTGTCCCGCTGATTGTGGATGACGTGCTCCACCTGTCGGGATGTATTCCTGTGACAGGGGATGCGCTTTCGCCCAGGTTTCCACCGTTTGCAATTCCAGGGAGTAGCGCGACAGGAATTCGCGCATGTCCACCGTAAAGGGTGATGGCACGGACTCGTTGTACCAGCGATAGACGGCGGCCAGGTCGCGCTCGATACGCGCGGCTGTGGCCGGATCATCGGGTGCGAACAACTGCCCCATCTGGCGTGCGAACTGCGCGACCGGCAGACTCTCAAAGCGAATCGGCCGCCCCCAGGCCCGCCCCAGGGCCGCGGCGGTCTGCTCCCCACGCAGTGCCTCGGGGCCGCCGACCACCAAGCGCCGGTTAACCGCGGCGGGATCGGTGGCCACCGCCAGCATGATCCGCGCGACATCGGAAAGGCAGATCCAGCTGACCGGCAGATCCGGGTTGTGGGGGTAGCTGAGCACCTGGCGATCCCGCAGGGAAGGCAGTGCCCAGCCGCGCAGCAGGTTGTCCATGAAGATCACCGGGCAGACCGCCGTGGCATCGACGCTCGACGCGAAGAGCCTCTCAATGATCCGCAGCCGCGTGTCGTGGGCAACATGGCCCGTCTCACTCGGCCCGACATACAGGCTGGCGTTGAACACGATCCGGGAGATGGCGGCCTTCTCCGCCGCCTTCAGGAAGTTCTCGAAGCCCTGCAGGATCCACTCGGGGTCATTGAAGGAGGCCGAGGGCAGATTGAGAAACACGGTATCCACCCCGGCAAGTGCGGGCGCCAGGGTTTCCGGCGCGTGCAGGTCCAGGGGGACACTGTCCACTCCCGGGGGAATCCTGGGATCACCCGGCTGCCGCACTGCCGCCACCACTGCCCACCCGGCCGCCCGCAGTACATCGACCTGGGCGGCGCCCTGGTCACCGGTGGCACCGATTACCAGCACCCCTTGCATAAACCTCTCCCGCTGCCCTGTTTACGCCCTTGGAAACGCACACACCTCCCGGGAGCCCTGCGGCCCCGGGAGGTGATGGCGACCTCAGAAACGTGCCGTGACTTCGACACCATAGGTGCGGGGAACCCCACCCCAGACGGCGCGGTGGGTGCCGCCGTCGAAGCCGAAGTCGTGGAACTCCTCGTCGGTGAGGTTGCGACCGAACACGGCAATCGACCAGCCGTCGACGTAGCGGTCATAGGTAATGCTGGCGTCCAGCAGGCCGTAGGCATCCACGGCAATGCTGGGGCTGTTCAAGGTATCCACAAAGTGGTCATCGCGCCACTGGTAGGCCACGCGCGAGTTCAGCTCAGCGGACTCGCCCATCGGATAGCGGTGCTGCAGGCCCAGGGTGTACTCGAACTCGGGCACCCGTTCGAACTCGAGATCTTCCGCGGCCGGGTCGTCGATGCCCGGCTCGTAGACCCCGTTGCGGTCCGCATCAATGCCGGGGAACTCGTCGTACTTGGCATCCAGGTAACCGAAGGTGAAGTCGGCGGTCAAATTATCGGTCAGCATCAGCGAGCTCTCGACCTCGATGCCACTGATGGTGGCCTCCGCGGCGTTGCGCAGAACCTGAGCGACCTGGGGGTTGCCGTCGACGATGATGGTATCCGAGATCGTCCGCTGGATGTCGTCATAGGCACTGTGGAACACGGCCACGTTGAGACGCATCCGCCCGTCCAGCAGCTCGGACTTCACACCCGCTTCCCAGGTCACCACTTCTTCCTCGTCGACCGGACCGAGCACCTCCGGACGCGGCGCACGAATGTTGAAAGAACCCGAGCGGAAGCCGGTGGACCAGCTGGCGTAACCGAAGATGTCCTCGGCGATGTGCCAGTTCACACCCACCTTGGGCGAGAAACTGGTCCAGCTTTCGTCGTCAGAAATCGGATTGGCGCAATCGCCCATGGACAGAGAGGAATACACAGTGGCATCGAAGGAGAAGGGGCAGAACAGCACTTCCTTGTCCTCCTGGGTGATACGACCGCCAAACAGCAGGCTGAAATCATCGGTCAGGTGCCAGGTGGCCTCACCGAAGGCCGCCACCGACTCGTCGTCGGTCTGGGCCAGGCCCACTTGCTGCACAATGGTCGGATCCGCCGGCGTCCCGCCGACAAAGATCTCCCGCCGCTCACCGATGTCGTACTCCTGGGTGAAGTAGAACAGGCCGGCGGTGAAGTCGATCACATCCGAAAACTTCGACGCGTAGCGCGCCTCGATGGAAAACTGCTCCTGGTCCTCGCGGTTATCGGGGAACTGGAAGACGGTGAACGGGGACCCATCGAAGTCGGTGGACGAGTCGTAACGCACCTCGCGGGCACCGGTTATTACGGTAAAGATGCCGTGATCCGCCTCGTAACTCGCATCCAGAATCAGCATCTTGGTTTCCGCGTCCACGTAGCCCTGGTTCTCGTGGCGAATGTCGTACTTGTCCGAGGGCGGCGTGTAGTCGAAGACCCGCTGCACGGTGGCCGGTCCGGCAACCCGCGGATCAATACGGCTGTCCAGGTTCTGGGCCGCGGAGGACCCACCGCGGCTGCGGTAGTACTCGCCGATCGCGGTGACCGAGATGCGGTCGGTGGGCGTCCACAGCAGCGAGGGGCGCAGGATGTCGTAATCGACCTCCGCCTTGGTCAGGCCGTTTTCCAGGTTGTCGTAAAAGCCATCCTGGGAGCGGCTGGTACCGGCCATGCGCAGGGCGAGATCATCCGTCACCGGCAGATCGACGGCACCGGTCACCTGGACGGTGTCGTAGTTGCCCAGCTGGAACTTGGCGTAGCCGCCGAAGTCCTGGCTCGGGCGCCGGCTGGTCACCGACACCGCGCCGCCGGTCACGTTCTTGCCGAACAGGGTGCCCTGGGGCCCGCGCAGCACTTCCACCGACTGGAAGTCAAAGGCCGCGGCGATCGAGCTGGGACCAAAGCCCACGTAGATGCCGTCAAAGAAGGCACCCACTGCCGGATCCTGGGAACGGGTCGTGTTGCTGAGACCGACGCCGCGAATGAAAAAGTTGGCGAAGCCAGGATAGGTGCCCGCCTGGTTGAGCTGCACATTGGGGGCCATCCGGCCCACATCGGTCAGATCCACGGCGAAGGCCTCTTCCAGCGCGGCACCGCTGTAGACGGAAATCGCGGTGGGGACCTCCTGGACATCCAGGCTGGTAGCCCGCTTCTGGGAGGTAACAACCACTTCCTCGAGCATCTGCGCCTGGGCGTGGGTGGCGGCGAAGCCAACCGTGGAAAGGGCGGCGATGGCGACAGCCAGCCGGGACTTGCGGGGGAACAAGCGTGCGGAATGGTTCATGATCTGACCTTTTTATCGACTATTACTGGATTTAAACTTTATTAAAGTTAAAGTTAGTTGCTTGACGCAAACATGTCAATACTCTGTCGCGGAAATTTTGTGATCCGCCAGGACCGCGTTGCCGGCGATATGACCGAAGGCGATCGCCGGCCCGATCGTTCCGCCCGCCCCGAAGTAGGCCTCCCGGGTGGGGGACGCCACGCAGTTGCCCGCCCCATACAGTCCGGGAATCGGCGCGCCCGCCGCATCCAGCACCCGGGCGCTGGCGTCGATCATGGGACCGGCACTGGTATCCAGGATTCCCGGCGCCAGGATGACGGCATACAGCGGGCCGGTGGTATCGATGGGGTACATGGTCGGGTTGGGCATCGTGGCCAGGGGGGCATCCGGCTGCCGGTGGCGACGGGAAAAGTGCGCCTGCCAGTCCACCTCTGACACATGCCCCCCGCGCTGGAAGTCCTCGTCGACACCGCGTCGGGCAAAGCCGTTGAAGCGCTCCAGGGTGGCCTCCAGCGCCGCGGAAAAGTCATCACCCAGGCTGAAAGCGATGCCGTATTGCGCACGCAGGCTGTCGAGGCGCGCCTGCAGCGCCCCGGCCAGTGCTTCCGGCGATGGTGCGCGCACCAGGTGCGGGGAGTCGCCGGGCTCAATCGGCAGGGGCGGATTGCCGGCGTAGGTTTCCACCGTGCGCTGGTCCATCACCAGAAAGAGGAACTGATTGGGGTACTCCACCGCCACCGGATCCCAAACCTGATGCACCCGGCTGCGATCGTTGTAGTTGCGCTTTTCGTTGGCGACCCGCACGCCGTGCTTGTTGACGATAATCATCGAGTCCCCCGGCGGAATGTGCACGGGCCCGCCCACGCGGCGCTGTTGCAGTGCCTCCTCGAGGACCACCTGGGTTCGCCAAGCGGTCTGCATGTCCCCCGGCATCGCACCCGCAGCCGTCGCGGCGACCAGGAAGTCCCCGGTACCGCCCGGGGGCGCACAGGTGCCGTAGGCCATGCGCTGATAACGCTCGAGTAACTCCGGCGCGTGGGCAAAGCCGCCGGTGGCGGCAATGACTCCCAGCCGCGCGCGAATCCGCCGCTCACCAGCGGGTGTCGACAGCCGGGCACCCTGTACTCGTCCCTCTTCCAGCAGTAGCTCACTCAGTGCATGTTCCATATGCACCTGGGCACCGCGCTCGCGCAACCAGGCCACCATGCCGTCGACCAGACCAGCCCCGCGACCACCGTGGGGGGCGTCGGAGCGCGGCCAGACCGAGCGTCCACGGGGCGTGCGGTTCTCCGGCAAATGCGCCGCGTAATCCGGCGATGGCCCCACGCCGCCGGGCAGCTCGAACAGGGTCATCCGGGTGGCACCCAGGGCTTCAAGCTGCTCGACCGCGCGATAGCCATTGCGATAAAAGGCTTCCAGCAGGGCATAACGCGCCGGGTCGAGACCAAAAGTGGGGTGATCGTCGCGGAAGCACTCGGGGTAGGCATAGCGCACCATGTAGCGCAGGCAGTCGCGCTCCGGGTCGCTCTTGCCGCTGGCCCGCAGCCAGGGGTTGTTGGGAATCCAGGCCACCCCACTGGCCATGCGCGTGGTGCCCCCGGGGGCAACCGCCTTGTCCACCAGCATCACTCGTGCGCCCCCTGCGGCAGCTGTCACGGCGGCGGTGCAGCCCGCCGCCCCGCTGCCGATCACCAGCACATCCACCTCGCTGTCGTAGGTGGTTCCCGGAGCGCCGCCGTCACTGGCCATCGCCGCCGGCACACCCAGTGCGCCAGCCCCAGCCAGTGTCGCCGTTGCGCGCAGGAAATCCCGGCGCCCCCCACGTGCTCTGTCGCTGTTTGTCATCCCGTGTCTCCTGTTTGTTATGCCGCGGCGCACCGCAGGTTGCACACCCGGTGTTATTGACAGGCCGGCGAGGCGCCGCCTACTATCGTTATTGAATTTAATATAATTCAAACAAAGAGGCAAAGCCCATGCACGAGAATTCCCTCGAGTCGCGTATTGCCAGGCTGGAAGCCCGGGATGCCATTCGCGAACTGGTCGCGCGCTACGGCCTGGTCATCGACGACCACGATCTGGCGGGTATCCGGGCCCTGTTCACCGCCGACGCGCACTTTGCTTCCCGGGACGGGATCATGGCGGCAAGCGGTCGCGACGCCATTGTCGAACAGTTTGTCGGCCGCTTCCAGGTACTGGGTATCAGCAATCACTTCACCCACGATCACATTATCCAATTCGATGATGCGGACCCCGCATCCGCCAGCGGCCTGGTCACCTCCCACGCCGAAGTCTGGCGCAATGGTCAGGCACTTATCGGTGCCATGCGCTACCACGACCGGTATCGGCTGGACGCGGGCACCTGGCGCTTCCAGTCGCGGGAGCTGGCCTTTCTCTATTACCTGCCGGTCACCGAATACGCGGACGGGCTGGGCAGCACGCTGCGCCAACGCGCCTATGGCGACCAGCGCCACGCGGACTACCCGGAGTCCCTCCCCGGGTGGCAGGACTACCGCTCGACGAACATCCCCGAATAACACGCTACAGGACCCCCGCCCATGCACGCTTCCCAGGCAAAGCCCCACTTCCCGCATCTGTTCCAGCCCCTGAAGATTGGCACGCTGGAACTGCGCAACCGCACCACCAGTCCGCCCCACGCCTCCGCCATTGGCAACATTTATGGCAGCGAGGACGAAGCCCTGCAGAACATCGCCTACTTCGACGCGCGCGCCAGCGCGGGGCTGGCCTGGGTGGGCGCTCTCTCCACACTGCTGGGCAACCACCTGATTCCCGGCTTTGATCCCACGGGGGTCGGCGCCACCACTCACGGTTTCTTTCGTCTGCCGTGGTTCGTCGAACGCATCCAGCAGTTCTCCGACGCCATGCACCGCCACGGCACCCGCGTCACCGTGCAGATGGTGCACCAGGGCGGCATGCCCCACGCCCCCTCCCCCGTGATGAGCGCCCCGGTGATCAACCTGATGCCGCATGTCATGGACCAGGCGGACATCGACGCCTTCGTTCGCGAATACGCGACCTCGGCCCGACTGGCGGCCGAGGGCCGCGCGGATGGCGTGGAGATCCACCTGAACCACGACGACCTCCACGAATGGTTCCTTTCCCCGGTGACCAATCAGCGCAGTGATCGCTACGGCGGCTCCCTGGAAAACCGCTGCCGCTTCACCCGGGAGGTACTGCAGGCCATTCGCGAGGCGGTGGGTGACAACTTCACCGTGGGCGTGCGCATGAACCTGCGCGAAGAGCATCCCCGGGGCTACCAGGTCGAGGGCGCCATTCAAATCGCCCAGTACCTGGAATCCACGGGGCTGATCGACTATGTCCACGGCGTGGTAGGCAATCCCTGGGGCAACCCCAGCTACATCCAGCCGGACTACTTCCAGCCCGCCCAGTGGTCGCAGCTGGCCGGCCAGCTGCGCAGCGCCATCGGCCTGCCGGTGGTCTATACCGGCAAGGTCAACAGCCCCGAAGTCGCCGAGTCCGTACTCGCCAGTGGCCACGCCGACGTGGTTGGTCTGGCCAGGGCGATCATCGCGGACGGGGAGCTGATCGCCAAGGCCGAACGCGGCGAGTCGGACCAGGTTCGCCCCTGCATCGGCTGCAACGAATGCATCAGCCGTCGTTATGTGGAGGGCATTCCCTTCAGTTGCACCGTCAACCCGACTGCGGGTCAGGAGCGCTGGCGCCCGGCACGCACCGATCGTGCACAGCGCCGGCTGTTGATTGTCGGCGGCGGGCCCGCCGGTTTGGAACTGGCGGCCAGCATGGCCGAAGCCGGTGTTCAGGTAACGCTGTGGGAGGCGGAGGACCAGCTCGGGGGGCAGTTGCGCTACGCAATGCAGGCACCCGGCAATCACCGCTACACGGAGTACCTCGACTGGCAGACACGTCGGCTCGATCGCCTCGGGGTGGAACTGCAAACCGGTTTCCGCGCAGACGCCGCAGAGGTCCTCGAGCGGGATGCCGACTGGGTGGCCTTCGCCACGGGTGCCAGCGCGCGCCGCCCGAACATCCCTGGCGTCGACCAGGACTGGGTGCTGGAGGCCCGCGATGTGCTGGCGGGGCGCGCGCAGCCCGGTCAGCGGGTTGCCATTGTGGCCCAGGATGATCATCTGCCACCCCTGCTGCTGGCCGATTTTCTATCGGAACGTGGACACGAGGTCACCCTCATCTACGGCACCAACGGACCCGCCCAGTTGATCGGTCGCTACACCCTCGGCGCCATCATGGGGCGCCTGGACGCCCGGGACGTGACCATTCACACCATGCAGGAAGTCACTGCCATCGGCGACCACAGCCTCAGCCTTCGGCATGTCTATTCGACCCGCGAGCGGGATCTGGGCCCCTGGGACTCGATTGTCCTGGCCTGTGGCGGCGTGTCGGTCACCGAGCCCTACAACAGCGTCAAGGCGCAGCGCGACGGGGTGCATGTTCTGGGCGACGCCTATGCCCCGCGGCGAGCGGTTTTCGCCACCCGGCAGGCGCACGCCCTGGCCCGCTCCCTGCTGAGCTGAGCGCCGGGGCAGGCTCCGGCCGGCAAGCGGGTGCAGCGGGCGTCCCCCATTTGGCTGTGTCGCGGCGTCGCCGCGGGTAGTATGCTGGCGCCCCCAGGCCAGAACCCGAGGCACGCATGTCCCGCAAGACCATTGAACTTCCGCTCAGCTTCGCCTTCAGCACCAGCTACGACGTGCTCTACACCGACGTCAACGCCTCCAACCACGTCGGCGCCGACCGCATGCTGTCAATCGCCATGGAGGCCCAGCTGCGCTTTATTCGCCAGCTCGGCCACAGCCAGGCCGTGGCCTTCGAGGAGGCCGGCCTGATCATGGCGCACGCCGAAACGGCCTACCTGGCAGAAGCCGAATACGGCGAGCAGCTGATTATCGAGCTGGGCGCCCGGGAGTTCCAGCGCAGCAGCTTCCAGTTCGTCTACCGGATCAGCAAGGCGGCAAGTGGAGAAGAAGTGGCGCGGGTAGCCACCACCCTGCTGTTCTTTGACTACCAGGCACGCCAGGTCATCCCCCTGCCCCCGGGCTTCCGGGACCAGATCGAGGCGCTGGGCTAGCGCGGGCGGCCTGACCCCAGCAAAACATCCTTCAGTTTTCTGAATGGCGACGGTCGACCCAATGCGATGTCACTGCAGGTCTCAAATGACTATAGTTTGAGACGAGAACCTGGCAACGGGAACTGCTGGTCCTTTACTGTAGGGGCCCGTTAGAATGATTTCGGCATCACGAAGGAGTGTGAACACCATGGGCAAGAGCAAGATCGATATCGGTATCAACGAGAAAGACCGGGGCGCCGTGGCCGACGGGCTGAAACGGCTACTGGCGGACTCCTACACCCTGTACCTGCAGACCCACAACTTCCACTGGAACGTGACCGGGCCACAATTCCGCGAACTGCACCTGATGTTCGAGGAACACTACACTGAACTGGCCACCGCGGTGGATGAAATTGCCGAGCGTATCCGCACTCTCGGGGTCTACGCACCGGGCACCTACAAGGCCTTCGCCAAGCTCAGCGCGATCAAGGAAGTCGAGGAGATTCCCGAGGCCGGCGAGATGGTCAAGCTGCTCACCCAGGGCCACGAGCAGGTGGTCAAGACCTGCCGCAAGGCGCTCAAGCTGGCCCAGGATGCCGAGGACGAATCCTCCGCCGCGCTGATTTCCGACCGCATGCGGGTTCACGAGAAAACCGCCTGGATGCTGCGCGCCCTGCAGTAAGTGAGCTGGGAGAGTCTCGGCCTGTCCCTGGGCGGCCTCGGGCTGCTTCTGCTGGGGATGGGCATGATGACCGACGGCCTCAAGGCCGCCGCCGGCGACACCCTCGCGACGGTCCTTGAGCGCTCCACCCGGACGCGCCTGCGGGCCGCGCTTACCGGTTTCAGCATTACCGCACTCGTGCAGTCCTCCAGTGCGGTGATTGTCGCCACCCTGGGCTTTACCAACGCCGGCATGCTGCGGCTGAAGCAGGCGGCCTGGGTGGTTTTTGGCAGCAACGTGGGCACCACGATGACCGCCTGGATCGTGGCCCTGGTCGGACTGCGCATCAAGGTGGACCTGGTGGCACTGCCACTGATCGGTGCCGGCATGCTGGTCAGGCTGGTCGCCGGCCAGTCCCGCGGCACCCACATTGCCACCGCCCTGGTCGGTTTCGGGCTGTTGTTCTTCGGCCTCGGCATGCTGCGCGATGCCTTCATCGACGTCGCCGATCTGATCCCCATCGAACGCCTCGGCGCTTCGGGCGTGCCCGGCATTCTGCTGGGCGTCCTCTTCGGCGCCCTGCTCACCGCGCTGATCCAGTCCTCCTCGGCCTCCCTCGCCATCATTCTGACTGCCTCGGTGACCGGTGTGCTGACACCCCTTCTCGGGGCCTCCCTGGTTATCGGGGCCAACATCGGCACGACCGTCACCAGCCTGCTTGCCAGTATCGGCGCCACCGCCAATGCCCGGCGCCTGGCCCTGGTCCACGTGACCGAGAAAATCTTCACCGGCCTGATCGCGCTGATCCTGCTGGTCCCCCTGTGGTGGGTTTCCGAGCAGCTGTCGGGCGGCGACACCCGCACCAACATCAGTACCGGCCTGGCCCTCTTCCACACCCTGTTCAACCTGCTGGGTCTGGCGCTGATGTGGCTGCTTTCGGATGCCCTCTTGCGCCGGGTCGAGCGCTGGATCCGCCAGCCCGAGCTGGCCTCGGAAAAGCCGCGTTACCTGGACGACACCGTGCTGGCCCTGCCGGCCATGGGCGTCGCCGCCCTGCACTCGGAGCTCAAGCGGGTGTTCAAGCAGCTGCTGGGACGCGGACGCCTGATTATCGCCCCGGACAGCGGCCCGCTGGAGGAGGATCTGCGTACGGGCCTGCTGCTGGCGCATATTGCCGAGTACAGTAACCGCATCGGCGCCCAACGGTTGAGCGCCGAGCAATCGGAGCAGTTTCTCGGTCTGACCTGGGCGCGGGAGGAATGCAGCCAGTTGCGGGAATCCCTGCTGGAGCTCGCCCAGTTGCCAGCCGTGGATGTCGACGCGGCCCTCAATCACGAGCTCCGGGAACAGCTACTGCAGCTGCTGCGCTCCGGCGAGCTGAAAGCCCGCAATCAGGCGGATCGTCAGCGGGCGCTGGACCAGCTCAAGCACTTGCGCCGACAGCGGCGCGCCGCCCTGCTGGAGGACATCCGTGCCGGCCGCATCCCGGCACCCGAGGCCACCCGGCGCCTGCATGTGGTGGCCCTGTTGGAGGAAAGTGCCAAGCGCATCCTGCATATTGCCGAAATCATCTACCCCGACGCGCCGGCAGACGACCGGGCACAGGAAGCGTGACCGGGTTCAACTATCGACACTGTCTCCGGCACTGCAATCGACCCGCGCGTGGCAGTCGCTTTGGCGTTCCTGCTAAAGTGGGGAGTTTCCTTGTCCCGATGCAGAGAATAATCATGCGCAAGATCCTCCTGCTGTGCCTGCTGGCCGCCCTGGGGCCCGCCAGCCTGGCCGCACCGGTTACCCCGGAACGAATGCTGCAAGCCGAGACCAACGGCGACCACTGGCTGAGCCACGGCCGCACCTGGAGCGAACAGCGCTTCTCCCCGCTGGACCAGATCAAGGACGGCAACGCCGCGGAACTGGGCCTGGCCTGGTATTTCGAAACCAACACCAAGCTGGGGCTGGAAACCACCCCACTGGTGATCGACGGGGTCCTCTACTTTACCGGTGCCTGGAGCACGGCCTGGGCCCTGGATGCAAAAACGGGAGAATTGCTCTGGAAACACGACCCCGAGGTGCCCCGGGAGGCCAGCATCAAGGCCTGCTGCGGCGTGGTCAATCGCGGCATGGCGGCCTGGGGCAATCGCCTCTTCCTGGGCACTATCGACGGGCGCCTGATCGCCCTCGACCGCGATACCGGGGAGCAACTCTGGTCGCAACAGACCACCGACCCCAATGAGCCCTACTCGATCACCGGGGCCCCGCGCGCCGCCAAGGGGCTGGTCTTCATCGGCAACGGCGGCTCCGAATTCGGCACCCGCGGCTATGTCAGTGCCTACGATGCCGAAACCGGGCTGCTGGTCTGGCGCTTTCACACCATTCCCGGCAACCCGGCCGACGGCTTTGAAAACGAGGCCATGGCGATGGCCGCGGAAACCTGGAACGGCGAGTGGTGGAAGTACGGTGGCGGCGGCACCGTCTGGGACAGCATTGTCTACGATGCCGAGCTCGACCAGCTCTACATCGGGGTCGGCAACGGTGCGCCCCACAACCGCCGCATCCGCAGCCCGGGGGGTGGCGACAATCTCTTCCTGACCTCCATCGTCGCCCTCGACCCCGACAGCGGCGAATACCTCTGGCACTACCAGCAGGTGCCGGGCGAAGCCTGGGACTACACCGCGACCCAGCAGATGATTCTGGCGGAGATTCCCTGGGAGGGGCAGCCGCGCAAGGTCATCCTGCAGGCACCCAAGGCCGGCTTTGTCTATGTGGTGGATCGCGAAAACGGCGAGCTATTGTCTGCCGAGCCCTTCACCACAGTGACCTGGGCCAGCCACTACGACATGGAAACCGGCAGGCCGGTGGAGGTCGAAGGGCAGGACTACGACGGCGAGCCGGCCTGGGTTTATCCTTCGCCAATTGGCGGCCACAACTGGCACCCCATGGCCTGGAGCCCGGACACCGGGCTGCTGTACATCCCCGAACTGGACATGGGCATGCTGTTCGATGAAATCCTGCCCGTGGACTACAAGCACCTGAAGCGGCACTTCAATACCGGCTACGACATCAGCAGCGACGCCCAGTCTTCCCAGCGCTTTACCCAGGCCATGCTCAAGCACCTGCCCAAGGCCCATCTGCTGGCCTGGGACCCGGTCAAGCAGGCCCCCGCCTGGAAATTGCCGCACCCCAACATCCACAACGGTGGCGTGCTCGCCACCGCCGGCAACCTGGTTTTCCAGGGCACCTCGGATGGTCGCTTTATCGCCGTGCGCGCGGACGATGGCGAAGTCCTGTGGACTTTCCCCACCCAGACCAGCACCATGGCGGGACCGGTGACCTACCGGGTCGACGGTGAGCAATACGTAGCCGTCGCGGTGGGTCGCGGTGGCGCACTCAACATGGCGATGGGCAAGGGCTTCCCGGTGGGCAACCCCAACAACCGCATCATGGCCTTCAAGCTCGGTGGCAATGCCACCCTGCCGCCGATGCCCGTGGTCGAGGTCCCGCCACCGCCGCCGCGCATGGAAGCCACGGACAAGGAGCTGCAGCGAGGCCGCGAGCTGTTCAATCGCTACTGCAGCCGCTGCCACGGTGCCGACGCGGTCGGGGATGGCTCGATCCCGGACATGCGCCGCCTGGACCCGGTCTGGCACGAGAATTTCGAGGCCATCCTGCTGGAGGGCCTGATGGAGAAGGCTGGCATGCCCCGCTTCGACGACGTACTCGACAAACAGGACGTCCGCAACATCCACGCCTGGATCATCGAGCGAGCCCACGAGGACCAGGCCCTGCGCGAGGAAAGCGGCTGGTTGGCAAGCATCCGCCAGAAGGCCACGGACACCATTGCCCGGGCTACCGCCTGGCTAATCCGGGTAACCACTGAGTGAGAGCGAGGACCATCAGGCAAGCGGGGCAGCGCTGCATCGCGCGGCTGACGCTTGCACTGATGGTCGGCGCCGGCAGCCTCTGGCCTCTGGCGGGCGAAGCCCTGGACCCGGAACGCGCCCCCAGCCAATACCTCTACGACCGCTTCGGGCGCGACCAGGGCATGCCCTCCGACACCGTCTGGGTGGCGCGCCAGGATCCCGACGGCTACCTCTGGCTGGGCACCAAAAATGGCCTGGCGCGCTTTGACGGCAAGCGCTTCACCCTGTTCAACAAGCAGAACCAGCCGGCCATGCGCTCCAACGATATCCGCGATATCGAAGTCGCCGAGGATGGCAGCCTCTGGCTGGCCACCTACGGTGGCGGCGTCCTGCACCGGGACGGGCGCGACCTGAGCGTGCTGGACAAAACACACGGCCTGGCGGATGACATCGTTCACGACATTCACCTGAGCGCCAATGGCGACATCTGGTTCGCGACCTCGGGGGGCGTTTCGCGTTTGCGCGATGGCGAGTTCGCCAGCTGGCATCACGCCGACGGGCTCACCGACAACCGGGTCTTTCGCATTGCCGAGGATGCCGGGGGCGGCCTCTGGTTCGCCACGCTCACCAATGGTGTCAGCTACTTCGATGGCAAGCGCTTCCGCAATTACACCGAGGGCCAGGGGCTCGACTCCACCCAGGTTCACCTGATTTTCGACGATCCCGAGCTGGGGCTGACCTTGAGTACCATCACCGGCAGCCTCTACAGCTTGCGCGATGGCGAGGTCTCCCCTTTGCAACACCCCCTGCAGGGGCGCTTCCCGGTTCACTCCACCCTGCGCGACAGCGACGGTAACTTGTGGCTGGGAACCTATGCCAAGGGCCTGTGGCGACAGTCCCCCGATGGCGAGGTGGTGGAAGTCCCCCTGGAGAGCACCCAGCCCGGCTATGTCTTCGACCTTTTCGAGGACCGCGAGGGCAACCTCTGGGCCGCCACATTGAACGGCGTCTATCGCCTGCGCGACAGCGCTTTCCTGCCCTGGGGGGCGCCGGAAGGCCTGGCGGATGCAATGTTCGTGGTGACCCAGAGCCCGACGGATGACGCCATCTGGGCCGGCTCCGAGGGCAGCGGCCTGTTCCGGCTGACCCCCGCTGGCGAGGTGACCCGTTTCGATACCCGCGACGGCCTGTCCAACCACAATATCTCGGCGCTGTGGGTGGACGCCGACAATACCGTCTGGGCGGGCACCTTTGGCGGCGGCCTCAACCGCCTCTCCCCGGATGGCAGCGTCACCCACTTCACCCAGGACGACGGCCTCCCGGACAATCACATCATGGGCCTTCACCGTGCCGACGATGGGCGCTTGTGGATCAGCGCCGACGGCGGCATCGGCTGGCTGGATACCCAAGGCAGCTTTCACCGGCTCGAGCAGCTGCCCGACACGCTCTACCGTCAGGTCAACGAAGACAGTCGGGGGCGACTCTGGATCGCCAGCAACAATGGCCTGCTGCGCATGCAGGGCGATCATATGCAGTGGTGGAGCCAGGAAGCGGGGCTCGAGAGCAGCCTGATCTCCACCACCTACGAAGACGACGACGGCATGCTCTGGATCGGCAGCCGGGAATCGGGGCTCGCGCGCCTCGATGGCGACCAGCTGTTTCAGTTCACCGAGAAGCATGGGCTGCCCCAGCTCTCGGTGCTGGCGATTCTGGAAGACCGCCTGGGCAACCTCTGGATGAGCGGTGCCGACGGCCTGGTCAAGATTCCGCGGGCACAGCTCAATGCCGTCGCCGAGGGCCGCTCCGAGCGGGTCAATGCCCGCCTCTACAATGAGCGCGACGGCCTGCGCTCGGCACAGTTCCTCGGCGGCTACCAGCCCGCGGGCTGGCGCGCCGAAGACGGGCGCCTGTGGTTTGCCAACAATCGCGGCTTGGTGGCCTTCGACCCCCGCGACCTGAGACAGGACGCCGGCTATTTCACACCACTGATTGAAGCGGTGCGCGTGAATGGACAGAGCGTGCCGCTGAACACCACAACACCATTACAACTTCCCCCCGAAGCCTCCAGCCTGGAGGTGGACTACACGGTTCCCCGGCTGGGCAACCCCACCGACCTGCAGTTCCGCTACCGCCTGGAGGGCATGAGCGATGACTGGCAGTATGCGGGCAATCGCCGCACTGCCTTCTTTACCGGCCTGCCAGCAGGCGACATGCGCCTGTCGATTGAAGCGGTCACGGCCTCGGGCAGCTTCGCGGCCAACAGCCCCGCACAGGCAAGCCTGGCGCTGTACCACCAGCCACACTGGTACCAGACCTGGTGGTTCCGCCTGATCGCCGGCGTAAGCGCACTTGCCATCATCCTCGGGCTCTATCGGCTGGCCCTCTACCGGGTGACCCTGCGCCAGCGGCAACTGGAGACCCTGGTCAACCGGCGTACCCGGGAGCTGCAGATCGCCCTCTCGCGGGTCGAGGCGATCTCGCGCATGGATGGCCTGACCGGTATCGCCAACCGCCGCTACTTCGACGAGAACCTGGCCTCGGCCTGGAGCCAGTGCGCCGCGCAATCAGCGCCCCTCAGCATCATCATGCTGGATATCGATTTCTTCAAGCAATACAACGACGGGCTCGGCCACCAGGCCGGGGACGATTGTCTGCGCCAGGTGGCCGAAGCCCTGGAGCAGGGTGTGCTGCGGGAGGAAGACCTGATCGCCCGCTACGGCGGCGAGGAGTTCATCGCCCTGCTGCCGGGGGCCGACAGCGAGGCTGCCACCGCGATTGCCCGTCGCATCCAGTCGAAAATCCGCCAGCTGGGGCTGCCTCACCCGGACAGCCCCCTGGGCGACGCGGTTACCATCAGCCTCGGCTGTGCCACCGCCTGGCCGTCAGCGGAAGCGGGGCCGGACACCTTGCTGCAGCGGGCCGATCACGCGCTGTATCGCGCCAAGCACCGCGGGCGCAACCGTCTCGAGGTGGCGACCGCGGATTGAGACCGCCGCTCAGCCTCGGGCCGCTGCCGCCATGGCGTCGAGCATGCCGTCATAGGTGTCGCGCATGACCTGAGTCATGTCCTCCGGGCTGACGCCGTCGACGGCGACACCGGAAAACGCAGCCTGCCAGATGGCACGGGTCTTGTCAGGCCCCGCCTCCTGCAGGCTGGCAACGACCCGATAGTCACGCAACACGTTTACCGGGCCCTCGAGTACCGCGTACTCCAGGGTGTGACTCTCCGGGTCCAGCGCCAGCAGTTTTTCCTCCACCGGGGCGTCCATGCCCGGCATGTAGATGCGGCGCACCTGGCCCACACCGGGCCCACCCACTGCCTCGGAACGCTCCGCGCCCGGAAACCAGTCCAGGTTGGCAAAGTCCGCCACTACCCGCCACATGCCGGCGACAGGCGCATCCACGATCTTTTCCACGGTAAATTCATGCATTGGCTTTTCAGCTCCTCTCAATGGCATAGCCCGGTGGGGCAACGAAGGCCCGGTGATGTCCCTCCAGCAGCCGGGCGACTGCCAGGGAAGTACGGTCCCCCAAATAGCGCGAGACCACCTGCACCCCCACCGGCAGTCCGTCCAGGGTCAGACCCGCCGGCACTGCCGTGACCGGCAGCAGGGCATTCAGGGTCAGGCCGGCCCAGCGCAGCAGGTTGGTGTAGGGTTGCGGCCCGCCGTTGACCTGCAGGCGACGCTGCTGCAGGTCGGGGGTGTGATCGTGGGGGAATGCCGCTACCGGGGCGCAGGGGCAGATCAGGACATCCCAGTCCTCGAAAAAGCGCGCCCAGGCCGCCCGGGTGCGCTCGCGGATCTCCCGCTGGCGCAGCCATTCGCCGTGCCCCAGGGCAAGCCCGCGCATCTGCAGCAGCGGTTCACGCATGTCCTCCGGGTCCGCGGCGGCCACCGCCTCGGCGGCGGCCTCGCGCACTTTGGCCGGCATGCCCGGCGCCATCACGGCCATCATCAACTGGGTGTAGTTGTGGTGGTTGGCCTCCGGGTCGATAGCGGGTCGCGCGTCCATATCAACCGTCGCGCCCAGTTGCTGCAGGGAACCGGCGACCAGCTCCACACAGCGCAGCACCTCCCGGTCCACCGGGCAAAAGCCGTCGTCCGCCCATACCGCCACCCGCAGTTGCGACACGTCGCGGAATGATGGCGGCGGCAGTTGCAGGCGCCAGGCACTCGCCGCGTCCCCCTCCGGCCCCGCCAACAGGTCCAGTGCGCGCTCGAGGTCTTCGACGCAAGTTCCCAGGGGACCGACCACCGACAGGTCGGGTTCCGAGAGGACCCCTTCCCCGGGTGGGATGTGGCCACCATGGGGAACAATACCGTAACTGGTCTTGTGGCCGAAGACGCCGTTGAAATGGCAGGGCGTGCGGATCGACCCGCCGATATCGCTGCCCAGCTCCAGTGGCGTGAGGCCGGCCGCCAGGGCCGCCGCCGCACCGCCCGAGGAGCCCCCCGAGGTGCGCCCGGTGTTCCAGGGATTGTTGGTGGCGCCATAGATCTCGTTGTAGGCCTGCAGGTCCGCACTCATGAAGGGCACGTTGGTCTTGCCGAGAACAATGGCACCGGCATCGATATAGCGCTGCACCGCCGGTGCAGTGACCTCGGGCATCGCGTCGCGGCGCCGGGGGTCACCGCCGGTGCTCACCAGCCCCCGGGTGCAAAAGGCGTCCTTGATGGTCACCGGCACCCCGTGCAGGGGACCCCAGAACTCGCCCCGGGCCACCGCCTGGTCGGCGGCCTCCGCGCGCGCCAGGGCGCCTTCAGGATCTAGTGCCACCACCGCATTCAAGGCCGGATTGAGGCGCTCGATACGCTCCAGGAAAAAGGCCACCACCTCCCGAGAGCTCAGCCGTCCTTCGCGGATATCTGCGGCGAGGGCAAAGGCACTGCGATAGAGAATCTTCATGGCGGGGCCTCCTCGGCACCTGTCGGCGGCAGCACAGTCTGTCGGGCACGAGCGCCGCCGCTCGATTTAGGTTATCAGGCTGCCGCAATACGATAGCAGGGCCGGTACTCGCCTTCACCCTCCCCGAGCTTCATGCGCTTCTCGCGTACCAGCATGCGCAGCAGGCGGTCGGTCGCGGCCAGCAGATCCCGCTCCCCGTGGAGGGTATACGGACCGTGGCGACGCACCTGTTCGATACCGAAGCTTTTGACGTTTCCCGCCACCATGCCGGAAAACGCGCGTCGCAACTGGCTGGCCAACTGATGACAGGGCAACCCGCGATGCAGCTCCAGGGCCGCCATGTTGGCGTGGGTGGGCAGAAAAGGGTCCTGCAGGTCCGGCGCGATCTCCAGCTCCCAGTTGTAGTAGTAGGCCTGCTGGTTGCGCCGGCGCCGGGCATGGACATCCTGAACGGCCGTACGCACCGCCTGCCCCACCCGGTGCGGCTCGCCGAGAATCACCTGGTAGTGCTGCCGAACCTCCTCCCCAAGACAGGTGACCAGGAAGCGCTCCAGCTCCTGGAAATATTCCGCGCAATGGGCGGGCCCGGCAAAGACCAGCGGCAGGCTGTGGCGGTTGTCGGGGTGCATGAGGATCGACAGCAGGTAGAGCACCTCCTCCACAGTACCCACGCCACCGGGAAACACGACAATGGCGTGGGCCAGGCGCACGAAGGCCTCCAGGCGCTTTTCAATATCCGGCATGATCACCAGCTGATTGACAATGGCATTGGGCGACTCCGAGGCGATAATGCCCGGCTCACTGATGCCGATATAGCGGCCCTCCTTGATCTGCTGCTTGGCGTGCCCCACTGCCGCCCCTTTCATCGGCCCCTTCATGGCACCGATCCCGCAGCCGGTGACGATATCCAGTCCACGCAGGCCGAAGGCGTAGCCGACATCCTTGGCGTAGTCGTACTCCTCCCGGGGAATGGCGTGGCCGCCCCAGCAGACCACCAGCCGCGGCGGCACGTCGGGCCGCACAATGTCGGCATTGCGCAGGATGCGGAAGACCTGGTTGGTGGCGTCCAGGTGCCCGTTGTGGGCATCCGCGGACATCTTCATGTCGGTGTAGACGATGTCACGCAAGGCGGCGAAAAGGTGCTCCTGAATGCCGCGGATCATGCGCCCGTCGACAAAGGCCTGGGCCGGGGCATTGAACAGCTCGATGCGCAGGCCCCGGGGCTGGGGCACCAGGCGCAGATCGAAATCGGCGAAATTCGCGTAGATTTCCGACGCGTCATCCTGGTTGCTGTCGGTGTTGAGGATCGCCAGTGCGCAACGCCGATAGAGGTCAAACAGGTCCTTGCGGGTGGTGGTGAAGGCCTCGATCTCCGCCCGGGACAGGAGGTTCAGGGACTTGATCGGGTTGATGGTGGCGCGGGCGATCTTTTCCATGCTTGCGGCGTTCTCCGGGCTCTTTCGGGGAACACGACTGTAGCAGATTCAGGCCCGGTCACGCCGGAAAAGGCACAGCCGACAGCTTCGGGCTTGCCAAATTAGTAAGCATGCTTATAATAAGCGTACTTTCAATTAAGGGAGTCCGGAATGCCCACGGTTCGGGAAACCGCCTCGCAAATGACCATGGAGCTGCACCAGGCAGCCCGCCTGCTGCGGCGGACCTTCGATCGCTATGCCAAGGAACACGGCCTGAGCACCTCGCGCTGGCAGGTGCTCTACCAACTGACCCGGGAGCAGGGCCTGAAGCAGTCCGAACTGGCGGAGCGGATGGATGTGGCGCCCATCAGTCTGGCCCGTCAGCTGGACAACCTCGAGCAGGAGGGGCTGGTGGAGCGCCGCCGGGATCAGGGCGACCGTCGCTGCTTCCGCATTTACCTGCACGAGGCGGCGGAACCGGTTCTGGATACCCTGCGCAACGTGGCCAACCTGACCCGGAGCGACGCCCTGGCGGGCCTGAGCAAGACGGAAGTGGAGCAGCTGAGCGGGCTTCTGGCACGCGTACGCGCAAATCTGGCAAAGGAGGAATCAAGCGAGTGACACGGACAGGTCGACATCTTTCCATGGGCGCGGGCATTGCGGTCGCCGGCCTGGTCACCCTGTGGCTGGTTTTTGGCGGCCGCGGCAGTGTCAGCACGGAAAACGCCTACCTCAAGGCCGACAAACTGGCCCTCTCCAGCGAGGTCTCCGGCAAGATCGTCGAGGTTCCCGTGCGCGCCCACCAGGCGGTCGAAGCCGGCCAGTTGCTGGTGCAGATAGAGGATACCCCCTATCGCATCGCGGTCGCCGAGGCGGAGGCCAACCTGGCCCTGGTGCGCAACCAGGTCGAGGCGCGCCGCGCCGATTACCAGGAGGTCGCGGCAAACCTGGAGCAGGCGCGCAGCGATACCGCCTTTTATGAGCGCCAGCTGGCGCGCAGCGAGAAAATGGGCCCCAGCGCCATCAGCGAATCCGAGCTGGACCAGGCGCGCCAGGAACTGGCCCGTGCCCGCTCGCAGATTGCGATTACCACCCAGCAGCTGTCGGCCCTGCGCGCCGAACTCGGAGGCAGCCCGGAGGCGCCCCTGGAGGCCCAGGCAGACGTGCGCGTGGCCCAGGCCCAGCTGGATCGGGCCCGCTATCAGCTGGAGCGCACCCGCATCACGGCACCGGTCGCCGGCACCATCGCCAACGAAGTACCCCAGGTGGGTGAAATGGCCCATGGTGGCCTCACCCTCCTGACCGTGATGGACACGCATACGGTATGGGTAGAGGCGAACCTGAAAGAGACACAGCTCGAACACATCCGCGCTGGCCAGCCCGCCAGTGTGGAAGTGGATGCCTACCCCGGGCTGACACTGGAAGCCGAAGTGGAGAGCCTGAGCCCGGCCAGTGGCTCGGAATTCGCCCTGATCCCCGCCCAGAATGCCAGCGGCAACTGGGTCAAGGTGGTACAGCGGGTGCCGGTCAGGCTGCGCCTGGCCATGCCCGCACGGGACTACACCCTGCGCCCCGGGATGAGTGCCGAGGTGCACATTGATGTCCGCGAGGCTGTCGCTGCCGCCATCAACCAACCCGGCGATACGCTCACCGCCCTGCTCCCGTGAGCCCGCGACTGCACTTGCCATGGCTGGCCACCACCAGTGTGATGCTGGCCACCATCATCCAGGTACTGGACACCACCATCGCCAATGTAGCCCTGCCCCACATGCAGGGCCACCTGGGCGCCGGGAGCGACCAGATCACCTGGGTGCTGACCTCCTACATTGTAGCCACCGCCATCATGACCCTGCCCGTGGGCTACCTGGCCAAGCGCTACGGGCGCCGCGAGGTCATGCTTACCGCCGTGGTCGGCTTTACCCTCACTTCCATGCTCTGTGGCCAGGCCGGCTCGCTGGAGGAAATGGTCTTCTGGCGCATTCTCCAGGGCGTCTTCGGTGCCCCGCTGGCACCGCTGTCCCAGTCCATCATGCTGGACAGCTACCCGCGGGAGAAACACGCCTCCGCCATGAGCCTGTGGGGCATGGGCGTCATGCTCGGCCCGATTCTCGGGCCGACCCTGGGCGGCTGGCTCACTGACGCCTATTCCTGGCGCTGGGTGTTCTACATCAACGTGCCCCTGGGCATCATCTCCTTTGTCGGCATCTGGCTGACCATCGCGCCCTCGCCCCGGGAGCGCCAGCGCATGGATTTCGGCGGCTTCCTGCTGCTGGCCCTGGCGGTGGCCTGCCTGCAGCTGCTGCTGGACCGCGGCGAGCATGTGGACTGGTTCGAGGCGCTGGAAATACAGATTTACTGCCTGCTGGCGCTGCTCGCGATGTACCTGTTTACCGTACACAGCGTCGGCAACCGCAACAGCTTCCTGTCCCCGGCCCTGTTCCGCGACCGCAATTTCGTCACCGGCACCCTGTTCACCTTCCTATTGGGCATCGTGCTCTTGGCCACCATGGCGCTGATGCCACCCTTCCTGCAGCAGTGGCAGGGCTATCCGGTAATGACCGCCGGCATGGTCCTGATGCCCCGGGGGATCGGCACCATGGCGGGCATGCTCGCCGCGCCACGGCTGCTGCGCTACGTCGACGCCCGGGCGGTCATTCTGGCGGGCATGAGCCTGCTCTGCGTGTCGCTCTGGCAGATGAGCGGCTTCACCCTGGAGGTGGGGACCCGCGACCTGATCATCACCGGGCTCCTGCAGGGCCTGGGCCTCGGCCTGGTGGTGGTACCCACGACCACGCTGGCCTACGCCACCCTCGACCCGCAGCTGCGCAACGAGGGGGCGGGGCTCTACAGCCTGGCGCGGAACCTCGGCAACAGCATCGGTGTGGCAATTGTCATGTCGGTACTGACCCGCAAATTGTGGATCAACCAGCAGGAATTGTCCGAGCGCCTGCAGCCGGACCCGGCGCTGCTCGCCCTGCTGCCGGACACCTCCACCCTGACCGCGGTACCCGGCATGCTGATCGGTGAGGTCCAGCGCCAGGCCGCGGAAATCGCCTTTGCCAACGACTTCCTGCTGTTGCTGTGGATCAACCTGCTGGCCATGCCCTTGGTCCTGCTACTTCGCGAGGCGCGGCACTAAAGCTGTTCCGCCGGGGGCTCTCTGCTAGGATGAGCCAGACCACTACGCCAAGGGAGACCTGCCATGCGACGTCTGCTTCTGCTGATCATTGGCCTGCCACTGCTGCTGATCGCCCTGGGCGGCCTGCTGGCCTGGCTCCTGGTGGACCAGCAGCGCCTGGTGAGCCTCGCCGCCACGCAGCTGGAACAGCGCACCGGCGCAGTGCTGGAAGTGCACGGGGACAGCAGTCTGCGCCTGTTTCCGGAGCTGGCCCTGGCACTCGGCGACGCGGAACTGACACTGCCCGGCGAGTCCCCCACCCGGGTACGCGCCGAAACCCTCAGCCTGGCGGCGAAACTGCTGCCCCTGCTACAGGGGCGAGCGGAAATCGACAGCCTGAGCATTCGCCAGGCCCGGGTTTTTCTGCCCCCCCAGCCCGGCAAAACCGCGGGCGAGCCACTGCTGATCAATAGCTTCCAAGCCCGGGATATCAATCTCGCCGGCGAGCCAACGCCCATCAGCCTGGACCTGACCGTCCCGGGCGACGAGCCGCTTACGCTGACACTGGAAGGGCGTCTGCTGACGGCGGCGGGCTTGGAGAATCTGCAACTACAGGACCTGCAGGCGATCGTGCGCGAGGCATCGGGCGAGCCCAGGGTGACCCTGGAAAATGGCAGCGGCGAGTTCCAGCTTGCGGACATGCGCGCCACGCTCCGGGCAGAGCGCCTGCAGATTCAACAACACCCCCTGACGACGGTGATCCTGCAACTTCGCCTGCGCGCTGGCGGTGACCTGCGCATCGACTCCCTGACCGGGGATCTGCACCAGGGACAGCTGGCTACCCAGGGCAGCATCTGGATCGGCGAAACGGCCAATCGCTATGCCCTGGAGGGCAAACTCAGCGGACTGTCCCTGGAAGCACTGCTGCAGGCGATGGAGTTGGAAGCCGGCCTGCAGGGCAAAGGCGACCTGCAGTGGCAACTGCGCGCCGAGGGTGCCGAGACCGACGAGCTGCTGCAGAGCCTGAGTGGCACCGTGGAGCTGGACAGTGACGCGCTTACCCTGCGCGATATCGGTGTCGAAGGCATGCTTTGCCAGGTGGTGGCGCAAGTCAACCAGGAAGCCCTCAGCACGGCGTTTCCAGCCGATACCGAGCTGCGCCCTCTGCACGCCACCCTGCATTTTGCCGACGGCCAGATGCGACTGGACCCGCTGCGGGGCAGTCTGGAGCACATCGAGCTGCGTGGCGACGGGCGCCTGGCGCTGCTCTCCGGCGACCTGCGCGCCGAGTTGCGCGCGCGGCTGTCCGAGGGGCTTGGCGAGACAGACCGGGCCTGCCGGATCAACCCGCGCCTGGCCGCCATCGACTGGCCCGTGAAGTGTCGTGGCCAGCTGGGCACGTCACCGAAGGACTGGTGCCGGGTCGATGCCGAGAGCATTCTCGCCGACCTGGCGCGCAACGAGCTGGAAGGCAAGGCCCGCAAGGAAGCCGGGCGGTTGCTGCAGCGCCTGCTCGGGGGCGACCGCGAGGAGGCACCCGCGACACCGGAATAGGCCGTCGCGAGGCCGGCAGTCCTGGAGCCCTGGTCCCGGCGCCTCAGGCCGCCCGCAGCGCCCGGCCCAGGGGTCGGCTGCCCAGGGCGTCGGTGTAAGCGTTGTTCTCCCACACCGGCTCGCCGGCAATGAACACCCGGCTGACCACGCCGTCGGAGCGATTGACCATCTGCCGGTGGTCGAACAGCTCGCGGTAGACGAACTCGCGGTGGCTATTGGTATCCCACGCGCGCAGTTGCTCCGGGTCGATCAGCACAATATCCGCCTGGGCACCGATCTCCAGGCTGCCGACATCCAGCCCGAAGAATTGCGCCGGCTCCCGGGTCAGACGCCGCACCAGCGTGCTGACCGTGTCCAGGCCCTGCGCCTGGGCCAGCTTCAGGCCCATCAGGTTGCTGTCGAAGAAGGCCATGTTGGTAATGTGAGCGCCGGAATCGTTGAAGCCAGGCAGGGTGTTGCGGTGCAGCAGCAGGTCGAGGGTGGCAACATTGTCCTTGTTGGCCACGTCCACCCAGAAGCGGAAGCGCTTGTCGTAACGGCGCAACAGCGCCAGCATGAAATCGGCGTCATCCGCCACGGGCTCGCCAAAGCCCTCGAAGGCTTCGCGCTCAACCTCGGAACGGGCCTCGCCCTGGTCTCCCGACTGGAAACGCTGCAGGCGCTCCATCACTGCCTGCAGGGTCTCCCCCTCCCACTCGGGTACCGGAGCCCCGTCGAAGACCATGCGCTGCAGGTCGCGTACTACCAGTTTGTCGGGGAAGCCCAGGTGGGTTTTCAGGGTCGCCAGGTTGCGCCCGACGCGACCGTGCTGCCACTCGCGCCGGAATTCCTCGACGAAGGCGGGATCATCCAGCAGGGCGCGCCGCCCCGCGACATCGTCGTATTCCTTGGCAATCAACTTGCAGGTGGAATCCAGCTCCTCGAACAGCGGGCTGACAATACCGTCCGACCAGACCCGGAAGTTGGTCGCCAGGGCCTGGAAATGGATGCGCCCCTTGAGCAGGCGGCTGTTGATCAGGGAGGCCAGGCCGAGGAAGGCATTGGAAGCCTTCGGTGCCAGCACGAACTCCATCGCCGACAGCGCCGAGGTTTTCAGGGTACGCCCGTAGAGGCGGCCACTGCTGAGCAGGAAATAGAACAGCGCCTTGGCCCGATTCTCCAGCAAGGGCGTGGTCTGCCAGACGCGATCGTAGCGGCGCACCACCCCGAGCAGGCGCTTCAGCTCCTTGTAACTGGCAAACTGGGTGGGGATGCGCTGATCGGTATTGGGCGCATTGGCCAGGTAGTGGAAGGGCAGGCCATCGGTGCTCATGCCCAGGTAGCCCTGGGCCATGGCCTCCTCGAGCAGGTTTTCCATCTCCCTCAGCTCGGCGTCGGTGGGGTCGCGGCTAATGCTGTCCTGCAGCCCCATGACCTCCACCCGCAACATCGAGTGGGGCACAAAGCTGGCCACATTGGGCCCCAGGGGCAGGCTGTCCAGGTGCTCCAGATAACCCTCGGTACTGTCCCAGGTAATCGCCTCCACGCACTTCGACAGCACCTTCTTGGGGATGTTCTCCACTCGGGTGAAGCAGTCGACGATGGGGTTTTGCTCGCCCTCGAGCTGCTTGCCGAAGCAGGTACCCAAACTGCAGTTACCCATCAGCACCGTGGTGGTGCCGTGGCGAACCACCTCCGGCAGGCGCGGGTCCAGGTCCACTTCCAGGTCGAGGTGGGTGTGAATGTCCAACAGGCCCGGCATCAGCCACTGCCCGGTGCCATCCACCACCCGCGCCGCCTCGCCGCGGGGCAGCCCCTGACCGCGGGCGGCCACGCGCCCGTCCTTGATGGCGATATCCAGGGTTTGCGGGGGGGTGCCGGTGCCGTCAAACACCAGCGCGTCGTGGATCAGGGTGTCCCAGCTACCACTCATGCTATTTTCTCCTGTCTGCCGGGTGGGCCCGACTCTAGTTATCGGCGTGTAATCTGCCAGTCCCGGGTGCTACAGTAAAGACCACGATGACTGCATTTCATTTCGACAACAGCTATAGCCGCCTGCCGGAGGCCTGCTTCCGGCGGATGGACCCGGTACCCGTTGCCGCCCCGACCCCGATTCGCGTCAACCGGGAGCTGGCGACCGGCCTGGGCCTGGACGCCGACTGGCTGGCCTCCCCGGCGGGAACCGCAGCACTGGCGGGCAACGCCCCCTTCCCCGGTGCAGAACCGCTGGCGGCGGCCTATGCCGGCCACCAGTTCGGCAGCTTCAACCCTCAGCTCGGGGATGGACGCGCGCTGCTGCTGGGGGAAATTCTCACCCCGGAGGGCCGGCGCTTCGACCTGCAGCTCAAGGGCAGCGGCCCCACGCCCTGGTCCCGCGGCGGGGATGGCCGCTCGCCCATCGGGCCTGTACTGCGGGAATACATCCTCAGCGAGGCGATGGCGGCACTGGGCGTACCCACGACCCGCGCCCTGGCGGCGGTCAGCACCGGTGAGCCGGTATACCGCGAGCAGGCGCTCCCCGGTGCCATCCTCGCCCGGGTGGCCAGCAGTCATATCCGCATCGGCACGCTGGAGTATTTCTACGCCCGCAAGGACACGGATTCCCTGCATGCCCTGGTGGAACATACCCTCGCCCGCCACTACCCGGAGCGCCGGGACAGCGACAAGCCCGCCCTGGCCCTGCTGGAGGCTGTGATCCAGCGACAGGCGGCGCTGGTGGCCCGCTGGCAGCTGCTGGGTTTCATTCACGGGGTGATGAACACCGACAACATGCTGCTCTGCGGCGAGACCATCGACTACGGCCCCTGCGCCTTCATGGAGGCTTTCGACCCCGCGACGGTGTTCAGTTCCATCGACCGTCAGGGGCGCTACGCCTGGGGCAACCAGCCGGGTATTGCCCACTGGAACCTGGCCTGCCTGGCCCAGGCGCTGCTGCCGCTGATCCACAGCGACAGCGAGCGCGCGGTAGCCCTGGCACAGGCCGCGGCGGATACCTTCGGAGAGCATTTCGAGGCGGCGCACCGGGTGGGCCTGCAGGCCAAGCTGGGCTTCACCACCCGGGAAAGCGGTGACGACGCCCTGGTCGGCGAACTGCACGAGCTGATGCAGGCGGCGGGCAGCGATTTCACCCTGACCTTCCGCCGTCTGGCGGATCTGGCAGGGCCCGACCCGGACGGTCCCGGCAGCGTGGCAGCGCTGTTCACCCTGCCGGAGCGCTTTGACGACTGGCTGGCGCGCTGGCGCGAGCGGCTGGCGCGCGAGGGTGCAGACCCGGCGGAGCGCCGGGCCGCCATGGTCCGGGCCAATCCCGTGTTCATCCCCCGCAATCACCAGGTTGAGGCGGTCATCCAGGCAGCCACCCGGGACGACGACTTCGCCCCCTTCCACCGCCTGCTGGAACGGGTCACCCGCCCCTTCGACTACGACCCGGCCGACCGCGACTACGCCCTGCCCGCCACCGAGGAACAGCGGGTACGCCGCACCTTCTGCGGCACCTGAAACGCAGCGGCAATTTTCGACTCCCCGCGGGCCAGGCGCTATACTGTGCGCCCCCACCCACCCCCTTGAAAATTGCCGAGCACCGCCTTGAAAACCGAGTTCCTGGGAAAGACCCTGTCCGGCCCCTTCACGATCCCTTCGGGCATCGTGACCACCGCCACATCCATCATCCAGTATGTCTTTGACCACATGCCCGAGGTCGGTGTGGTGACGACCAAAAGCATCGGCCTGTCCCCCCGCGCGGGCTATCGGGAGCCGGTGCTGAGCCAGTACGCCCCCGGCTGCTTCGTCAACGCGGTGGGACTGACCAACCCGGGGGCGGAGCAATCCCTTGAGTTGCTCCGCAAGCTGCGGGTGCCGGAAGACCGCTTTCTGCTCACCTCGATCTTCGGTGGCTCGGTGGAGGAATTTGTCGAGGTGGCGAAGCTGCTGGCGCCGGTCTCCGATGGTCTGGAGCTGAACCTCTCCTGCCCGCATGCCAAGGGCTATGGCATGGCCATGGGCCAGGACCCGGAGCTGGTGCGGGAGATCACCGCGGCGGTCAAGGCGGTGGTGGATATCCCCGTGATTCCCAAGCTGACCCCGAACACCAGCGATATCGCGGCGATCGCCCGGGCTGCCGCCGAGGGCGGTGCCGATGGTCTGTGCGCCATCAATACGCTCGGTCCCGGCTACACCGCGGCACATGGCCACCCCGTGCTGAGCAACGGCATGGGCGGCATGTCCGGCAAGGCGGTGTTGCCGATCGCCCTGAAGTGCCTGCGGGAAGTCGCCGCCGCGGTGGACCTGCCGCTGATCGGCTGCGGCGGTGCCAGCAGTGCCGGTGACGTGCGCGCCTTTCTCGATGCGGGCGCCTCGGTGGTGGGTATCGGCTCCGCGCTGGTAGGCCTGACTACCGACGAGATCGGCGACTATTTCCAGGCCCTGCAGCGCGACCTGGAGCACGGCAGCGAACGCGCCGAATCGCACATCCGCTACGACATCGACATGGGCTTCCGCCCGGTCACCCTGGTGGAAAACCGCCGGGTCTGCGAGGACATCACCCTGCTCACCTTCGACCGCAAGGTGAACATCCAGGCGGGTGAATTTGTCTTCCTGTGGGTGCCGGGGGTGGGCGAAAAGCCCTTCTCCGCTCTCACCGACGATCCCTTCTCCCTGGTGGTCATCGATGTCGGCCAGTTCACCCACAGCCTGATGGACCTGCCGGTTGGCACCGAGGCCTATGTCCGCGGCCCCCACGGCATCCCGGTGGAACCGCCGGAAGATGCCCGCATCATGGCGGTGGCGGGCGGCACCGGCCTGGCGGCGGTCTACCAGGCGGCGCGGGACTTCGGCAACGCCGAGGTGTTTGCCGGTGCCCGTACCGCGGAGCGCCTCTACTTCCTGGACGAGTGCCGGGAAATCGCCGAGGTCCACGTGGCCACCGACGACGGCAGCGCCGGGTACCACGGCCGGGTCACCGAGCTGCTGCGGGAGCGCCTGGCGGGCATGAGCGACGACGAGCGCGCCAACCTGGTGTTCTACAACTGCGGCCCCGAGCCGATGGTGCACGCGGCAATTGCCGTGCAGCGGGAGTTCTGTGATGACAGCCGCATCTTCAGTGCCATCGACTACCTGACCAAGTGCGGGGTCGGCATCTGCGGCGCCTGCGCCACCCCCAGCGGTCGCCGCCTCTGTGTCGACGGCCCCTTTATCGCCGCCGACCGGCTCTGAGACCGGCTCGGCGCCTCTCCCAGGCAGCCCTCCGGGTATGCCGGGGGCCACTTCCGCCTGATCGCAGCAGGTGATTCAGGCCAGCACCGACTTGCTGCTCAGGGCAATCGGCGCGCGATCGACCCGGAAGAAGGCCGGGTCGGCTGTGGTATCGAAGGCATCCTGCTCGCCACTGATCATCCGCGCCAGCAGGGCCCCGGCCGCCGGAGCCAGCTTGAAGCCGTGACCCGAGAAGCCATTGGCCAGGTAAAAACCCGCCAGCTGCGTGGGACCGATCACCGGGTGCACATCCTGCTCGTTCACCGTGTACAGCCCGCAATAGGAGGTCACCCGCCCGGTGTAGGGCAGTGAGGGAATACGGTGGTGCAGGGCGTGCAGCTTGGCCTGCATGAAGCTGTCGTCGGCCAGGCGGTTGAAGTTCTCCGGGTCCGCCACCCGCTCCTGCTCGTCACTTTCCAGGGTCGAGCCCAGCACCAGCTGCTGGCCGCGATTCTGGCGCCGGAAATAGATCCCGGCGTCCATATCCACGGTGACCGGCAGCGCTGTCTGCAGCGCCGGCGGCAGGTCCAGGTAAACGATCTGGATGCGCGTGGGACTCAGTCGCCAGGGCAGGGACAGGCCGGCGCTGTGCAGCAGGACATTGCACCAGGGGCCGGCGGCATTGACCACGCAGCCGGCCGCGTAGTGCGAACCGTCGGCCAGGCTCACGCCGGTCACGGCGCCACCGGCCTGCCGTATCTCCGCCACCGCCGCATTGAAGTGCACCGTGACACCGGCGCCACGGCAGGCAGCTAGCAGGTCCGAGGCCGCCGCGGTCGGGTCCATGTAGCCCCCCTCCACCTCGAAGAAGTGTTCACCGCCACCGACGCAGTCATGCTCCTCGCCGGTCTCGAGATCCGGTGCCAGGGTGCAGGTGGAGAGCGCCGGGAAGCGCTCCGCCAGGTCGCTGTCCTTGAGCACTTCGGTGGCAATACCCAGCCCCTGCATGCGGGCATGCTCCCGAGCCGCCCAGCCCGCGCTCTGGCCGGTCAGCCAGAGTACACCGTCCTGCTCGAAGCGGGCCGCGGGCTCGGCCAGCCCGGTAAATTCCTCCCAGTGGCGATAGGCCTTAATACCGTCCCGGGCCAGCTGCACTACGGTATCCAGGGAGTAGCGGTAGCGGCAGACTGCCGAGGAAGCGCCGGTGGAACCCTCGCCGACGCCGGCCCCCTTTTCCAGCACCAGCACGCGCAAGCGACTGCGCCTGGCCAGTTGCCAGGCGGTGGAGAGGCCGATGATGCCGGCACCGATAATGATGACGTCAAAATTGCCCTGCATAAGGCGCACACTCCTCCCGCTTCCCGCTCCCCGACTCTGGCGCAAGATTGGCGCGGCGGGCCCTGAAATACAAGGCCGCCGCAGCACCCGGCACTTTAATCAATCACAGTTGACCATATGTCAATACAGATTTACTATAACCGCACGCAAACCGTCGTGGCAGCTTTGCCCAGTGGAGGACGCGGGTCATGGAGTTCACCTACAACTGGCAGGCCAGCCTGGTAACACTGGTGCTGCTGATCGTTTCGATGAAAGTGCTGCAATGGCTGGCCTTTCAGGTGCCCGCCTTCGCCGAGGCGCGCAGCCAGAACCGGGAAGCCAATCAGAAAAAGTGGCGCGAGCAGGGCAAGAAGTACCATCACCGGGTCAAGAACAGCCAGAAAGTCGGCGGGGCCGTCAATCTGGTGTTCTATGTCGCCATCCTGCCTTTCTTCGTCACCCTGGAGGCACAGCCCCTGTGGCGAATCGCTCTGGATGTGGTGTTGATCCTGATGGTCTACGACTTTTTCTATTACCTGGTGCACCGTTTCCTGTTCCACGGCCAGGGCTACCTGCGCCGGGTGCATGCGGTCCACCACCAGGCCCGAAGCCGCATCACCTCCATCGACTCCCACCTGCTGCACCCCTGGGAGATCTTTATTGGCATCGCGCTGTACTTCGTCACTATCGTGGTACTGGGGCTGGCCGGACTGGCACCTTTCCAGGTCGCAACCATCCTGCTCTCCACCCTGGTATTCACCCAACTGAACCAGGTGAACCACTGCCGCATCGATCTCAACCGCTTCCCCTTCCGAACGGTGAACTGGATCGCCATGAAACACGATGCCCACCACCTGGACATGCACCGGGGCAACTACGCCACCATCACCCTGCTCTACGACTGGCTGTTTGGCACCGTGGAAACCCACCCCATGGAAAAATCCCCGCGGGATGAGCGGAATCAGCCGGTCGAAGCCTGAGCTTGCGGAAAGCCTGGGGTTGCGGAAAGCCTGAGGCTGGAGAAAGCCTGAAATCGGTGGAAGCCTGATGCCGGACTGTGCCGGCGCAGCGCACCCTTACTGCAACTCGGGCAGGTCCCGGTACAAGTCCAGGGCCTCGGGGTTGGCCAGGGCGTCGGTGTTCTTTACCGGCTCGCCGTGCACTACGTTGCGTACCGCCAGCTCCACGATCTTGCCGCTCAAGGTGCGTGGAATATCTGCCACCTGGAGGATCTTCGCCGGCACATGCCGCGGCGTGGTATTGCGGCGGATCTGCTCGCGGATACGCTGGCGCAGGGCATCGTCCAGGACCACGCCCTCGCGCAGCACCACGAACAGCACCACGCGGACATCGTCCTGCCACTGTTGGCCGATGACGATGCTCTCCAGCACCTCCTCGACCTGCTCCACCTGGCGGTAAATCTCCGCCGTGCCGATGCGCACCCCGCCCGGGTTGAGCACCGCGTCGGAGCGCCCGTGGATGATGAAGCCGCCGTGGGCAGTGATTTCGCCGTAGTCCCCGTGGGCCCATACGCCCGGGAAACGGTCGAAGTAGGCCTCGTGGAAACGCTGCCCCTCGGGGTCGTTCCAGAAGCCCAGGGGACAGCTGGGAAAAGGCGCGGTGCAGACCAGTTCGCCCTTCTCCTCCACTACCGACTGCCCCGCCTCGTTCCAGATGGCGACCGCCATACCCAGACCCGGGGCCTGGATCTCCCCCTGCCACACCGGCAGGGTCACCGAGCCACCGACGAAGCAGGAGAGAATATCCGTACCACCGGAAATGCTGGACAGGCAGACATCCGCCTTCACCGCTTCGTAGACCCAGGCAAAGCTCTCGTGGGAAAGGGGCGAACCGGTGGAGAGAATGGTCTTCAGACTGTCCAGACGGTGGCTCTCCCGGGGCACAATACCGGTCTTCTCCAGGGCGGCGAGAAATTTGGCACTGGTGCCAAAGACCGTGATCCCCTCGCGATCGATGGCATCCAGCAGCAATCGCCCCTTGCGGGCGAAGGGCGAGCCATCGTAGAGCACCAGGGTGGCACCGCTGGCCAGGCCGCTGGCCAGCCAGTTCCACATCATCCAGCCGCAGGTGGTGAAATAGAAAAACACATCCTCCGGGCCGATGTCGCACATCAGCTGGTGTTCCTTGAGATGCTGCAGTAGCGTGCCGCCAGCGCCGTGGACAATGCACTTGGGTACACCCGTGGTGCCGGAGGAATACATCACGTAGAGGGGATGGTCGAAGGGCAGCCGGGCAAAGTCGATGCCGGTGGCTGCCGGATCGGCGTAATCGTCAAACAGTACCGCACCGGGCAGTCCGGCCAGGTCGGGCGCGTCGGACAGCACCGGCACCACCACCAGCTGCTCCACGCTGTCAATCTCCGCCAGAATACCCCGGGCCCGGGGCAGGCAGTCGATGGCCTTGCCGTTGTAGTAGTAGCCATCGGCGCAGAACAGCACCCGGGGCTGTATCTGCCCGAAGCGATCCAGCACGCCGTTGATACCAAAATCGGGGGAGCAGGAGGACCACACCGCACCCAGGCTGGCGGCAGCGAGCATGGCAATGACCGTCTCCGGCACGTTGGGCAGGAAACCGGCCACCCGGTCCCCCGGCTGGATGCCCACCTGGCGCAGTCGCGCCGCCAGGCCGGCGACACGCTGGTAGAGTTCTGCATGGGTGACTTCCCGGCGCTGACCGTTTTCCAGCAGGCCGATCAGGGCCACGCCCTCATCGCGCCGTCGCAACAGGTTCTCGGCGAAGTTCAGCCGCGCGTCGGGGAACCAGCGGGCGCCGGGAAAGTGCTGGCCATCCTCCAGTACGCGCTCGCCCTTGCACTCAGCGAGGACAGCACAGAAATCCCAGACGCTCGACCAGAAGGCTTCGGGGTGCTCCAGGGCCCAGGCGTGAATCGAGAAATAATCCGTGTCGGCCGCTACACCGCGACGGCTTTGTAAATGCGCCGAAAAACCCGCCAAACGGGCTTGTCGCCGGCGCGATTCCGGCGGGGACCACAGGAGCCTGGACATCGGCAGGGCGCTCCACGCAAAGACAAGACAGCACCAGAGTGCCCGCAGAAGGGGCGTTTTTCAATTGACCAGAGCCCGGCGCCGGGCACCTCCAAGCCACACTGATGGGCTTTTCTGTGCCGGGGCTCTTGTAAACCGGCCGTTTTCGGGTATTATGGCGCGCCTCGGAGGACCATAGCTCAGTTGGTTAGAGCGCTACCTTGACATGGTAGAGGTCGGCGGTTCGAATCCGCCTGGTCCTACCACCCTACCTCGCCACAAAGTAAAACTCCCCGACTTCATCCCCCGCGCGCTTGATCGCCTTGAACTCCGGATCCAGCCCCGGCAGGCTTTCATCGAGCAAATCCAGCATGCCCAGGAACAGCGCCGGCGCGGTAAGCACCGACTCGTTGTCCCGCAGAGCGCTGATAAAGGCGTCCGCAAAGACCGACACCTGGGGATTGCTTTCACTCGGCAGCGGCTGATCCTGGCCCGAGCTCAGCAACAGGCGCGACTTGTTGGGAAAGCGCAGGTCGATGTAGGCATCCGACAGCAGATTCTCCCGGCCACTGACCAGCAGGAAGGCGGGGTTGTCCGCCAGCAGGCCGGCGAAGGTGGAGTCGGTCACCACCAGGATGCGTCGGGCGGGCAGGCGGGCCAGATGGCTGCTGACCTGCTCCGTGGGCACCCAGAAGGTATCGTCCGGCGGTGGCTCGGCATTCACCGGCAGCCAATAGCCCGATTCGTAGGCCCCAGTGGCCCGGCGATTACCGTGACCGGCGTAGTAGATCAGCAGGTTGTCGTCTTCCTCCAGCACGCCGTTGAGCTGGTTGAGGGCGCGCATGACGCCGGCATCGCTGGCGTCATGCAGTACCTGGACACCGAAACCATACTTGCTCGCCAACATCCCGGCCACGCGGTCCACATCGGTCAGTGGCGTGGACAGTTGGTCCAGGTGGCGGTAGTTACTGTTGCCGATGACCAGGGCAAAATAACGCCCGAAATTGCGCCCGTCCCGGGCAACCGCCTTGCCCGGAGCCGGCACCGGCCCGCCGATGGCAATCTGCTCCGAGGCCTGCAGCGGCATCGCCGCCGCTTCGTCGTCCGCCTCATTTCCCGCGGTTCCCGCGGGCTCCCCGGCGACACTCGCCGCATCGGCGGCCCGCGCAGCCAGCTCAGCCTCGCGGCTGCGGGCCGCTTCCCGCTCCCGCGCCCGGGCTTCGCGTTCTTTCGCCCGGGCCTCGCGCTCGGCGGCCAATTGCTCCGCCAGGGTGGCCTTTTCCGCCTCCAGGGCCTGATTTTCCTGTGCCTGGGCCACCAGTGCCGCCTTGGCATCGGACTCATAGACCAGGCTGTCGTCAGACAGCCCCCAGGCCTTGCGATACCAGTTCAGGGCCATGGCCTTGTCCTGGGGAACCCCGTTGCCGGTTTCATACAGCGTACCGAGGTTGAACTGTGCCCCCTTGTGCCCCTGCTCCGCCGCCTTGCGGTACCACAGCGCCGCTACCTGGTAGTTGGGGTCGGTGCCGAGGCCGCGCTCGAAGATCTCGCCGACGGAATTCTGCGCCTCGGCATCGCCGGCCTCCGCGGCGGGCATCCAGACCTTGAGCGCCGTCTTGTAGTCGGCGCGGTCGAAGGCGACATATTCGCCCCCCCGCACCCGGCAATCCTGGGCGGTGGTGCGCGTCGGCCGCCGGGGTGTCAGATAGGTGGAATTGCCCAGCTGACGCACCTGGCCGGGCAGCAGGCAGTCTACAATGTAGAGGTCCTGTACCCGGGCCTCCTCGGGAATGGGAATGGAACCCTCGGGGCTGGCGCAGGCCTGCAGCAGGAGCGCGGCCAAGACCGCAGACGGCGCGGCCAGCCAGTGCCGCGCGCGGCCCGGCAGGGGAAATCTGAAAACTGTGCTGATCATGGGGACGCCCGATTTTCACCTGTTATCGACATCTGAACATAGTGCATAAGCTTTGCAGGGACAACGGCCGGTGGGCGTTTTTGCTGATTGCGTCACTTCTCGCCGGCTGTGCCGCCCCGCCCGACGCTGCGAGCCTGGCCCGACACCACGCCATTCCCCTCAGCCAGGTACAGGCCGGCGGCTTCAGGCTGCCGGTTCTGGGCACACTGACGACGGCCTCCGGTGAATTGCGCGTCTACCTGCCCGGTGACGGCATCCCCTGGCGGGGACATCGGCCCGGCAAGAACCCGACCGGTCGTCGACACATGGCGCTGGAGCTACTACTGCGGGACCCGGCGCCGGCGGTGCTGCTGGGTCGGCCCTGCTACCTGCAACGGCAGATGGACCCCGCCTGCGACCCCGACCTGTGGACAGGTGGCCGCTATTCGGAAACTGTGGTCTCCGCGCTGGATGCCGGCTTGCAGCAGCTGGTCGCGCGAAGCGGAGCGCAGTCGCTGCTACTGGTCGGCTATAGCGGCGGCGGCACCCTGGCGACCCTGCTGGCGGCGCGACAGCGGTTGCCCACCACCGTGGTCACCATCGCCGCCAATCTGGATACCGCGGCCTGGACCCGATACCACCGGCACCTGCCGCTAAGTGCCTCGCTGAACCCGGCCAGGGAAACTGACTCCGAGGCCCCCTTGCACCGGATTCACCTCCATGGCGACCGGGACAAGGTTGTGCCGCTGGACACTCTGGACGCCTACCGCAAGCACCACCCCGACGCGGGCTGGCTAATACAGGCCGGGTTCGACCACCGCTGCTGCTGGGTGGAGGCCTGGCCCGAACTTCTCGAAACTGCCCGGGAAGTCAGGGCGGACCGGCCGGATCCTCGAGCGCCGCCCGGAGCGACTCGCGCGCGGCCTTGAGCCGGGGGTGGTTCTCCAGGTATTCGTTTTCCGCCGCATAGTCGTCCATCAGCTGGAGCAGGTAGTCCTGCTGCCGCCCGGCCTGCATCGTGGGTGCCACTTGCGCCAGGTAATCCACCAGCTGATCCAGGCCCGCCTTCGCCTCGGGGTTGCGCGGGTGCAACTCCCAAGCCTGGGTATAGTAGCGGGCGGCGCCATCCCAGTCCTGGATCTGCGCCGACTGCTGGCCGCGGGAAATCAGCTCGCTGAACTGCGTCTGCACCACCGGCGGCAGTTCCTCGAAGGGGACCGCCGGCCCCTCGGGCTGGGCCGCCTGCCAGGCAAAATAGCCGGCCACCAGCGCCAGCACCACGACCGCGGCGGAGAGTATGCGGTTGCGCCGCGAGGTCCCGGAAAACTCCTTGATGAACTGGGCTGCGGAAGCGGTCCGCTGCTCCCGCTCGAGTTCAATGGCGCGGGCAATCGCCTTCCACTCGTGGCGCTTCAGCCCCTTTACCGGCGTCGCTTTCAAGCCCTTGGCCAGGGCGTCCTCGGCCGTGCGCCCACCGTAGGGATGGTGGCCGGTATACAACTGGTAGGCCATCAGGCCCAGGGCGTAGACATCGTCGGAGGGATGCGGCTGGTTGTCACGGCGCAGCATCTCCAGGGAGGCATAGCGCAGAGTCATGGCACCCAGTTCACCGGCGTCGAAGTGATCCTTTTCCAGCGCCGTATCCATGATTCGGGCGATACCAAAGTCGAGGATCTTGACCCGACCCTGGGTGGTCACGAAGACATTGTCGGGCTTGAAGTCGGAGTGCACCATGCCCTGCTCGTGGGCGTAGGCGAGGCCACTGGCCATCTGCAGGATCAGGTCGCGCACCTCGGGCTTCCTGCCCTCGGCGTAGTCGACCTTTTCCCAACTGCCCAGTGGCGCCCCCTGCAAGAGCTCCATGGTCATGTAGACCCGGTCGCCGTCGCGGTCGAAATCGTAGACCGTGACCACATTGGGGTGCGCCATCTGCTGGGACTTCTTGGCTTCCCGCTGCAGGCTGATCAGTGCCTTGGGGTGACGGGCAAACTCTTCCCCCAGGAACTTGATCGCCACCCAGGGATTGTCGTCGCGGGCCTCTTCCTTGCGCAGGTCGCGCGCCTTGTAGACCTGCCCCATGCCGCCCTTCCCGAGGCGCGCCTCGAGCACGAAGCGATCCTTGATGACATTGCTCGAATGGGGTGCGTAGGCGCGGCCGGTCAGCGGCGAGACCCCGGCATTGGTGGCCGCCTCGGTGGCACGGTCGGTGACCGCACGGGTGGGCATGTCGGCGGCAGTGTGCAGGCCGGGGGCCGGTGTCCCGGTATCTTCCGCGCCGCCCGCGGCGTCGAGCACCTGGGTGGGCGCTTCCCGGGCCGCCCTCTCGGCTGCGCTGATATCGCTAGCGCCCGTGCCGTCATCGGGGCTCGCGACATCGGGGGCCCGGGCGTCAGGCGCGCTCGGCGCGACCACGGTGGGCGCATCCGCACCACCGCCCGCAGCAGGCTCTGGAGCGTCGCCGGTCAGTAGAGTCTGATCCTCCGCCGGGCTCTCGTCCTCTTCGACCAGGACCGTGGGGGCTTCACTGTCGTCCACCAGGACGGTGCGATCGTCATCGACCGATGCGCGCTCCTCCTGTTTCTTTTCGACCTCGTCTTCTTTACCGGTCATGCGTCCCCCGGACCCTGGCATGTTCACAGAGCTCTATCCTAACCTGCCCGAAGGGAATTACGACAACTATCAGGCGATGACAGCATCACCTGTGAGGCGTCGCACAAAACTGGCGGCCCGCAAACCCACTGCTATACTTTTCCCCGAGGGATTGACCGGGAGTATTAAAATAATGAAGCGGCACTTCTTTATCTGTAACGATCTGGACGAGCTCGAGACCGTGGAGCGGGACCTGGAGGCAGCCGGTGTCACCACCCCCCAGATTCACGTGCTCAGCGAAGACGACGCCGGGGTCAAGGCACATCAGCTGAACGACGTGGAAGCCGTACTGCGCAAGGACGTCGTCCACGGAACGGAGCGGGGCGCAGTCATCGGTGTTGTGGGCGCCGCACTGGTGCTGCTGCTCGCCTGGTCGACGGGCATTTCCGACACCATTACCTGGATACCGCCCATCTTCCTGGCGATTGTGGTGCTCGGCTTCTGCACCTGGGAGGGCGGCCTGATCGGGATCCAGGAACCCCACTCGGACTTCCAGCGTTTCCAGGATGACCTCCGCGAAGGCAAACACGTGCTGTTTGTCGATGTGTGGCGCGAACAGGAAAACATCCTGCGCGAGGTGGTGAAGTCTCACCCCAAACTGGAGGCCGCCGGAGAAGGTCCCGCGGCACCCGGCTGGTTCCTGGGTGTACGCAACCGCTTCGACCGGTTCATGAAGACTGCGCCCTGATCAACCCGACCCGATAACAATAATGACGACAGTCGTGGCGACCACTCCGCAAGCCGGGGGTCGCCACCCCGGGAGGCAACATGAAGCTGGTGATTGCCCTGGTACTGCTGGTACTCGGTTCACTCCTGTTCCACTGGTGGAGCCCCTGGTGGTTCACCCCGCTGGCATCCAACTGGGGCACGGTGGATACCACCGTCGATATCACGCTCTATATCACCGGCTTCGTCTTCGTCGCCGTCAACCTGTTCCTCGCCTGGAGTATCTACCGCTACCGACACAAGCCCGGCCAGAAGGCCGACTACGAACCCGAGAACCGCTCGCTGGAAACCTGGCTGACCGCCATCACCGCGGTCGGCGTGATCGCCATGCTGGCGCCGGGCCTGGTGGTCTGGGCCGACTTCATCAAGGTTCCCGAGGACGCGGAGGAGATCGAAGTCCTCGGGGAGCAGTGGCGCTGGAGTTATCGACTGCCGGGTGAGGACGGCACCCTGGGCAAGGTCGATGCACGCTTCATTTCCCAGGCGAACCCTTTTGGACTCGACCCGAATGACCCGGCTGCGGCCGACGACCTCCTGATTCGCGACGATGACCTGCACCTGCCGGCGGGACGCCCGGTCAAGGTGCTGTTGCGCTCCCGCGACGTACTGCACAACTTCGCCGTACCCCAGTTCCGGGTCAAGATGGACATGATCCCCGGCACCGTGAGCTACGTGTGGTTCACGCCGACCCGGGAGGGACGCTTCGACATCATGTGCATGGAGCTGTGTGGTATCGCCCACTACGCCATGCGCGGGGCCGTGGTGGTGGAAGATGCCGACACCCACCGCGACTGGCTGGCCCAGCAATCCAGCTGGAGCGACGTCCAGGGGATCCCCGCGGGCGACCTCGCGGCCGGTGAAACGGCCTACGCGCCCTGCAGTGCCTGCCACGGGGATCGCGGGCAGGGCAACCCGGCAATGAACGGCCCGGCCCTGGCCGGCCTGCCGGGCTGGTATATCCAGCGGCAACTGGAGCACTACCGACAGGGTGTGCGCGGCGCCCACCAGGAAGACACCCTGGGACAGCAGATGGCACCGATGGCCGGCGTGCTCGCCGGTCCCCAGGCGGTGCGCGATGTCTCCGCCTGGCTGGCCAGCCTGCCCGTTCCGGAGCCCGAAACCACGGTCGAGGGCAACCCTCAGCGCGGCGCGGCTCACTACAACACTTGTGGTGCCTGCCACGGCGTGCGCGCCCAGGGCAACGCCGCCCTGCAGGCGCCACGTCTCGCCGACCAGCACGACTGGTATCTGCGCCGGCAGCTGGCGAACTTTCGCAATGGCATACGCGGCTATCACGAGGATGACCGCCACGGCAAGCAGATGATCCTGATGGCGCGCGCCCTGCAGCGCGAGCAGTCCATCGACGACCTGCTGGCCTACCTGAATACCCTGTGATTCTCGTCCCGGAGGGATAACCGGCATGCAACATACCGCCATCGCAGACCAGCCCGCCGAGCTGCACGATCCACACAGCTTTGTCACCAGATACATCTGGAGCCAGGACCACAAGGTCATCGCCATCCAGTACGGCATCACGGCAATCTTCGTCGGCCTGGTGGCCCTGGTGCTTTCCGGGCTGATGCGGCTGCAGCTGGGCTTTCCCGACACCTTCGACTTCATCGACCCCAGTGCCTACCTGCAGTTCGTCACCATGCACGGCATGATCATGGTTATCTACCTGCTCACGGCCCTGCTGCTCGGGGGCTTTGGCAACTACCTGATCCCGCTGATGATCGGCGCCAGGGACATGGTCTTCCCCTACCTCAATATGCTCAGCTTCTGGACCTACCTGCTCTCGGTCATTGTGCTGTTGGCCAGTTTCTTCGTGCCCGGGGGGCCGACCGGCGCCGGCTGGACCCTGTACCCGCCCCAGGCCATCCTGCAGGGCACCCCGGGCTACGACTGGGGCATCATCCTGATGCTGATTTCCCTGGCTATTTTCATCGTCGCCTTCACCATGGGCGGCCTCAACTACGTCACCACCATCCTGCAGGCGCGCACCCGGGGCATGACCCTGATGCGCATGCCCCTGACCATCTGGGGCATCTTCACCGCCACCGTACTGGGCCTGCTGGCCTTTCCCGCCCTGCTGGTCAGCGCCATCATGATGCTGCTGGACAAGGTGATCGGCACCAGTTTCTTCATGCCCGCGCTGGTGTCCCTGGGTGAATCCATGGACTACACCGGCGGCAGCCCGATCCTGTTCCAGCACCTGTTCTGGTTCTTCGGTCACCCCGAGGTCTACATCGTCGCCCTGCCCGCCTTTGGCATGGTCTCCGACGTGATCGCCACCCACGCACGCAAGAACATCTTTGGCTATCGCATGATGGTCTGGGCCATCGTCGCCATCGGTGGTCTCAGTTTCTTCGTCTGGGCGCACCACATGTACGTCAGCGGCATGCACCCCGCCTTCGGTTTCTTCTTCGCCACCACCACCCTGATCATCGCCGTGCCCACGGCCATCAAGGTCTACAACTGGGTCTTGACCCTGTGGCGGGGCAACATCCACCTCACTGTGCCCATGCTGTTTGCCATCGGCTTCATTTTTACCTTTACCCACGGCGGCCTGACTGGCCTGTTCCTGGGCAATGTCACCATCGACCTGCCCCTGTCGGACACCTATTTCGTGGTCGCCCACTTCCACATGGTCATGGGCGTGTCACCGATCATGGTGCTGTTTGCCGCCATCTACCACTGGTTCCCGCTGATTTCCGGTCGCAAGCTCCACGAGGGCCTGGGCAAGGCGCACTTCTGGTTCACCTTCCTCGGCACCTACGCGGTCTACCTGCCCATGCACTACCTGGGCTTTCTGGGCGTGCCCCGGCGCTACTTCGCCATGGGCGGCAGCGACTTCATCCCCGCATCCGCCGAGACGCTGAATGCCAATATCACCATCGCCGCACTGATCGTCGGGCTGAGTCAGCTGATCTTCCTCTACAACGTGGTGCGCACGCTGCGCCGCGGCGAACCGGCCGGACACAACCCCTGGGGCGCCACCAGCCTGGAGTGGCAGACACCCGATGTGCCGCCGAAACACGGCAACTGGGGGCCGGAACTGCCCAGTGTCCACCGCTGGGCCTATGACTTCAGCGTCCCCGGCGCCGAGAAAGACTTCATTCCACAGAACCAGCCTGAGAAGGCGGGAGGGACAGGCACATGAGTGTATTCAGGACCCTCGGGGAAAAACCCTGGCTGACACCCTCGGGCCACGATGCCGTGCTGACGCCGGTGGACCCGGCCGCCGCCTCGCGCACCGCTCTGCGCTTCATCATGGCGATCGTGGGGGTGCTCTTCTTCCTGTTCATCATCACCTTCCTGTCGCGCTCGCAGTACCCCGACTTCCAGGCGCTCGCGGGCCAGCCCTGGCAGCCCTTCACCGATGCCAGCCGCCTGTGGGTCAACACCGGGCTGCTGGCACTGGCCAGTGTGGCCTTGCAACTGGGCCTGCTAGGTGCCCGCCGCGATCGGCTGAACCTCGCAGTGGCAGGTATCAGTGCCGGTGTGTTCTTCTCCATCGCCTTCCTGGTCGCACAGATGGAGCTCTGGCGCTACCTGCAGTCCCTCGGCTATTACATGACCGGCAACCCCGCTAACAGCTACTTCTACCTGCTGACGGCGGTACACGGGCTGCATGTCATGGGCGGCCTGATCGTGCTGGCGAATGTGGTCTTCCGGGTCTGGTACGACGACAGTGTTGCCACCCTGAGCCAGCCGCTGGGGCTGTGCACGCAGTACTGGCACTTCCTCTTTGCCGTCTGGCTGGTGCTGTTCGCACTGCTGACCAGCCGCGCGGAGACCATCAATACACTCGCCGCACTGTGCGGTTTCTGAGGGCAGCATCATGGACGCCGGAAAGATCAGTAGCAGCGACTACGAACAGCCCGGGGTGAAGGGCATGGTGGCCGACTGGGCGGCCGACAGGCAGACCTTCGACATGCCCTGGGGCAAGGCGATGATGTGGATCTTCCTGCTCTCGGACACCTTCATATTCAGTATTTTCCTGACCGGCTACATGAAAGTGCGCATGGCGGCAACCGAGGCCTGGCCGCCGGTGAGTGAAGTGTTCGCCCTGACCATCGGCGGCGTCTACATGCCGTTGCTGCTGATTGCGATCATGACCTTCGTGCTGATCACCAGCTCCGGCACCATGGCCATGGCGGTTAACTACGCCTATCGGGGCGACCGTCGGCGCACCGTGATGCTGATCGCCGCCACGGCAGTGCTCGGCGCCAGCTTCGTGGGCATGCAGGCCTTCGAGTGGAGCAAACTGATTTCCGAGGGCGTGCGCCCCTGGGCCAACCCCTGGGGCGCCGAGCAGTTCGGCGCCGCCTTCTTCATGATTACCGGTTTCCACGGCCTGCACGTGAGCGCCGGCGTAATCTACCTGGCGATCGTCGCGCGCAAGGTCGCCCGCGGCGACTACGAGAAAAAGGGTTATGCCATCGTCGAGATCGCCGGCCTGTACTGGCACTTCGTCGACCTGGTCTGGGTCTTCATCTTCGCATTCTTCTATCTCTGGTAGCGGAGGTCACCGCCATGACAAGCGATACCGGACAACAACACCCCATCGGCATCTACCTGAAGATCTGGCTGCTGCTGTTTGTGCTCAGTTTCTTCTCCTACCTGGTGGACTATTTCCACCTCGAGGGCATGCTGCGCTGGTCGCTGATCCTGACCTTCATGTTCCTCAAGGCAGGCCTGATCATCGCCATTTTCATGCACCTCATGTGGGAGCGCCTGTCGCTGCAGTACGTCCTGCTGCTGCCACTGCTTGCGATAGTGGCCCTGGTCGCCCTGATGGCCATTGAAGCCGACCACACCTTCCTGATGCGGATGCAGTTTCTCGCCACCTGAGGAGGTCGACCATGTCGGTGACGCCACGGCGGCGCATGCTGCTCGGCTTCGCGCTCGCCAATGCCTGCATTATCCTGGTCGCCGCACTGCTGTGGTGGTGGCGGCCGCTGCCACCGCCGCAGATCCAGGGCGTGCTGCTGCCCGAGTCGCGCCCCCTGCAGGCCTTCACGCTCCTGGACACCGCCGGGAACGAGGTCGGCCGCGACAGCCTGCGGGGCCAGTGGACACTGGTGACCTACGGCTTTACCTCCTGTCCCGATGTCTGCCCCGCCACCCTCGCGGAACTGATGCGCTTCCGCAGCCGAATCCCGCTCACTTATGACGAGGACCTGGACATTCTCTTCTACAGTGTCGACTACCGCCGGGACACGCCGGAAGCCCTGCGCCGCTATCTGGATTTCTTCGATGAGCGCCTGCGCGGACTGACTGCCTCCTCCCGGCACCTGGCGGGCCAGCGGGCCTTTGAACGCAGTCTGGGCATCCTGGCGGAACTCGAGCCTGCGTCACCGGGGGGTCTGGACAGCGGTGATTACCAGGTGCTCCACGGCGTGACCCTGTTGCTGCTGAACCCCGCTGGGGAGCTGCAGGCGGTGTTCGAGCCCGACCCGGCAGGGGCGGGGCTGCCCTCCTTCGATGTGGACACCCTGGCAGCGGACTATGTCGCCCTGCGCGATTACCTGTCCGCCCGATCCGGCACACGCCTGTCCGGTTGAGCGTGCAGCCCGCCACATCCGCCCTACCCCGAAACCGCTCAATCACGCTACACTCGCGCCAGCCATACAAAACCGGCCAGCATCTGCCCAAGGAGACACGCCATGTTCGAGAATGAGCACCCCGCCCGCCGCGCCGCCCTGCTGTCCCGCGAATACGTGCACAGCAAGAACCGCGAAGGCTGGCTGGGCCTGTACGCAGAGGACGCCATCATCGAAGACCCCATCGGCGTTTCGCACATCGACCCGGTCGGCAAGGGCCACCGCGGCCCCGCGGCCCGCGAGGCCTTCTGGGAGAATTTCATTGCCCCGGCGGATATTCGTATCGAGATCCTGGAATCCTTCGCCGCCGGCAATGAAGTCGCCAATCTGGTGAACCTCACCGTGACCGCTGACGCCGGTCCCGGCAAGCAGGTGGTACAGAAGATTCACGGGGTATTCACCTACCACGTCAATGACGAAGGCAAGTTGCTTTCCCTGCGCGGCTACTGGGAAACCGACGCGCCCTACAACACCCTGGAAGAAATCGACGTCGCGTGAGTATGAAACCACTCACAGTCGGCCTGCTGGGGGGCGGCTCCTGGGGAACCACGGTTGCGGCGCTGCTTTCCCGCAACGCACAGGTGACCCTGTGGGCGCGCAACCCGGACACCGTGCGGGAAATCAACCAGCAACATACCAACGAGACCTACCTCCCCGGCGCGCGGCTGCCGGAGCGCCTGCTGGCGAGCAGCGACATCGCCGCCACCGCGGCCAGTGCCGACGTGCTGGTGGTGGGCGTACCCTCACAGAACTTTCGCGCAGTCCTCGAGGATGCCCGCGAACACATCCGCCCCTGGGTGCCGGTCATCAGCCTCACCAAGGGGCTGGAGCTGGACACGCGTCTGCGCATGACCGAGATCATCAACGAGGTCCTGCCCGGGCATCCGGTCGGCGTCCTCACCGGCCCGAACCTGGCCCGGGAGATCATGGCCGGGCAGGCGGCGGCGACCGTGCTGGCGATGCAGGACGCGATTATCCTGGGCGAATTGCAGGGCCTGTTTTCCAGTGGTCTGTTCCGCGTCTATACCAACACCGACGTCATCGGCTGCGAGCTGGGCGGGGTACTGAAAAACATCATCGCCATCGCCGTGGGCATGGGCGATGGCATGGGCGCCGGCGACAACACCCGCGCCGCACTGATCACCCGCGGGCTGGCGGAGATTACCCGCCTGGGCGTCGCCATGGGCGGCCAGGCGGAGACCTTCGCCGGCCTGGCCGGCATGGGGGACATGATCGCCACCTGCACCAGCCCCCAGAGTCGCAACCGCCACGTCGGCATGGAACTCGGGCGCGGCCGTACGCTAGAGGAGATCAGCGCCGAGATGTACATGGTCGCCGAAGGTGCAAAGAGCGCCCCCGCCGTGCTCGCCCTGGCGGAAGCGCACGGCGTGGAAATGCCGATGACCAGCGACGTCTACCGCGTCCTGACCGGCGAAACCACGGCGCAGCGGATCTTTCGCGGCCTGCTGCGGGTCTCCGCGGGCGCCGAATCGGAGCCCGGCTGAGGACTGGCCTCCCCCCGCTTCCCTGGGGCACAATGGCAGCAGCCTGTCATACGGATTGTTGCCCATGCCCGCGCGCCTGCTGCTTTGCCTGACCCTGCTGCTGACCAGCTCCCTTTCCCTGGCGGCAGACAGCCGCTTCCAGGGCCTGCGCGGCGACCCGGGCCTGCGCTCCGCGTCCGCGCTGGTACTGGACCGCGAGGGACGCGTGATTTACAGCAAGGATACCGACAGCGTCCGGCCCATCGCGTCGATTACCAAGCTGATGACTGCCATGGTGATCCTGGATGCCGGGCTCGACCTGGAAGAGAAGATCACAGTCACCCGGGAAGACCGCGACCTGATCCGTCTCACCGGTTCGCGACTGGACTACGGCGCTACGCTGACCCGGCGCGAAATGCTTCTGCTGGCCCTGATGTCCTCCGAGAACCGCGCCGCCCACGCCCTCGGCCGCACCTACCCCGGGGGCCTGAAGGCCTTTGTACAGGCGATGAATCTCAAGGCGGAAGCCCTGGGCATGCGCAACAGCCAGTTCGCCGACCCCGCGGGTCTCCACGGTGACAACCTGTCCACCGCCAGGGACCTGGCCCTCATGGTCCGCGCTGCCGAAGCTTACCCGCTGATCACCGAGGCCAGCACCACCCAGGGGGTCGCCGTACGTCCCTGGTCCAATCGCGGCCCACTGAACTACGCCAACACCAATCGCCTGCTGAAGAACGCGCAGTGGCACATCGCGTTGAGCAAGACCGGCTATCTGGACGAGGCCGGGCGCTGCCTGGTCATGCGCGCGACCATCCAGGGAGAGCCGGTATCCATCATTCTGCTCAACTCCTTTGGCAAGCTGACACCCTTCGGTGACTCCAACCGCCTGCGCAAGTGGTTGTTGAGCAGCAGCGGAAACCTGGCCCAGCGCTGAGACGGGGCGAGCCCGCCAATCCGGCTGGCGAAAGCGCGCGTAGGCCCCAGAGAGAGGAGAACACGCCATGCTTAAACGACGCCAGTTTGTTCAACTCAGCGCGGCATTGTCCGCACTGCCTGCCGTGACCTTTGGCGGCACCGATCCCGAACAGGGAGTGATCACCCGGCCCATCCCGAGCAGTGGAGAAGCGATTCCCGTGATCGGCATGGGCACCTCGCAAACCTTCGATGTGCCGCGCTCGAGCGAAGCCCTGCAACAGCTGGCCGCGGTTCTCGAAGCCTTCTTCGCGGGCGGCGGTGAGGTCATCGACTCGTCGCCCATGTACGGCGAGGCGGAATCCCGGGTCGGGGACATCCTGCGCGAACTGCAGCCGCGACCGCCGGTGTTTGCCGCCACCAAGGTCTGGACCGAAGGGCGCGAGGCAGGCATCGACCAGATGCAGGCCTCGGCCCGGCGCATGGCCGTCGAGCGCTTCGACCTGATTGCCGTGCACAACCTCACCGACTGGCGCACCCAGCTGGCGACTCTCAAGGCCTGGAAGGCCGAGGGCAAGGTCCGCTACATTGGCATCACCACGTCCCACGGGCGTTTTCACGATGACCTGTTGGAGATCATGCGCCGGGAGCCGCTGGATTTCGTGCAGTTCACCTACAACATCGCCAACCGCACCGCCGAGAAGGCCCTGCTGCCACTGGCAGCGGATCGCGGTATCGCGACCATGATCAACCGTCCCTACCAGCGCGGCGAGCTCTTTGCCCGGGCCGGTGACAAGCCCCTGCCCGGCATCGCCCGTGAGCTGGGTTGCGACAGCTGGGGGCAGTTCTTCCTCAAGTTCATCGTCGGCCACCCCGCGGTGACCAATGTCATTCCGGCCACCTCGAAAGTCCACCACATGCGGGACAATATGGGCGCCAATCGCGGGGCAGTGCCCGACGCGGGTCAGCGCCAGGCCATGCTCGAGGCCTGGGACGCGCTGTAACCCCATGGCGGAGCCGAGCCCGGGCCTGATTCAGCGCGCCTTGAATGCCGCCTGCGAGGTGCGGCCGCCGGAACTGCGCGCCACCCTGGCCTCCTTCAGCCTGGTACTGGTGCTGATGGGCGCCTATTACATCCTGCGCCCCGTACGCGACGCCATGGCCAGCGACTGGAGCGACGCCCGGGTCAGCCTGCTGTGGAGCCTGACCTTTCTGCTCAGCCTGGCCGCGGTGAGTCTCTACGGCGCAGCCATTTCGCGCATCCACCTGCGCCACCTGGTGCCAGCGGTCTACGCTTTCTTTGCCGGCAGCTTCGCCCTGTTCTGGCTGACCAGCCAGCACCTCGGCGGCAGCGACCTGGTTAACCAGGCCTTCTACGTCTGGATCAGCGTCTTCAGTCTCTTCCATATTTCCGTGTTCTGGACCTTCATGGCCGATATCTGGCGCAAGCCGCAGGCGACGCGGCTGTTCGGCTTTATCGGCGCGGGCGCGAGTGTCGGCGCCATGCTCGGGCCAGGGCTGACCACCCTCCTCGCCGTCAGGCTGGGACCCGAGGCGCTGTTGCTCCTGGGTGCCACACTGCTGCTGGCTACGCTGCCCCTGGTCTACTGGCTGCAATACCTCAAAGACCGCGAGCTCACGGCGGACACAGCGCCACAAACACCCCCGGCGGACATCCTGGCGGGCAACCCTTTGGCGGGCTTCAGTCTGTTCCTGCGCAGTCGCTACCTGCTGGGCATTGCCCTGTTCATCTTTCTCTACACCGCGATCAGCTCCTTCGTCTATTTCGAGCTGAAAAACCTGCTGGAAGCCCACGACATGGCGGCGCGCACCCGTATCTGGGCCATCATGGACCTGGCGGTCAACAGCCTGACCCTGCTGGTCGCCACCTTCGCCACCGGGCGCATCGCCACACGGCTCGGGCTGCCCTTCACCCTCGCCTGCGTTCCCGTCTTCCTCGCCGCCGGCCTGCTGGTGCTGGCCGCGCTGCCCCTGCTGAGTCTCGTGGTGCTGATCCAGATCGTCCGCCGCGCCGGCAACTACGCCATTTCCCGCCCGGGGCGCGAGATGCTGTTTACCGCCGTGGACACCGAAACCCGCTACCGCGCGAAACCCGTGATCGATATTGTGGTCTATCGGGGTGGAGACATGCTCAACGCCTGGCTGTTTACTGGCCTGACCCAGATCGCGGGTCTCGGTATGGGTGCAATGGCAGGCATCGGCGCGGGTATTGCCGGCCTGTGGGCACTCACGGGTATCTGGCTGGGACGGCGCTTCCACCAGGACAACCTGGAAAGCCGCCCCGAGGGGTACAATACCGAGCTAAATAGTTGAGCCAGCGCGCACTGGCTTGCTGCCCAGCGGGCCGTGGCGGACACTGCGGGGCCCCGGGCAGCTATACTGCGCGCATTCTTTGACCAAGGGAGGCCTGAGATATGGCAACAGCAGCAGATTACAACCTGGGGCCGAACACCTTCCCCCGGGGTTGGTTTATCGTCGCCGAGAGCACCGAGCTGGACAAGGGTCCGATGGCCGTACGCTTCTTCGGCCGCGACCTGGCCCTGTATCGCGGCGAGAGCGGCAAGCCGGTCCTTCTGGATGCCTACTGCGCGCACATGGGCACGCACCTGACCGCCAGCACCAGTGCCATGATCGTCAAGAACGGCGAACAGATCGAAGGCGATTCCATTCGCTGCCCCTATCACGGCTGGCGCTACAGCTGCGAAGGCGATGTGGACGACATCCCCTACTCCGACGGCCCCTACCCGAAATCCGCGTCGATCCGCAGCTACCCGGTTGTCGACAGCATGGGTTGTGTCATGGCTTGGTTCGACCCCGACGGCCGCGAGCCGGAATATGAGGCCCCCTTCCTCAAGCAGTGGGACGACCCCCAGTGGGTACGCTGGGAGCTGGACCACCTGGGTGAGCTGGCTATCCACCCCCAGGAAATCCTCGACAACATGTCCGACGTGCGCCACCTGGGCCCCACCCACGGGCAGCCCTGCGAGTATTTCTCCAACGAATTCCGCGACCACATCATCATCCAGCGCCAGGGCGGGGAAATGCAGCTCTACAATGCCAAGCTGCAGACCACCACCTGGTACACCGGCCCGGGTGTCCTGCTGTCCAAGCAGATCTTCGGCGAAGCCGAGATGTTCGAGCTGATTGCCAACACCCCGGTGGATGACGGCGTGGTCAAGTGCTGGCACGCGGTGCTCTACAAAGGTCAGCAAAACCCCGCCAACCACGGCGACAAGGCCGCACAGATCCAGGCCCAGGCAGGTGCACTGGAGGCCTTCGCGGCCGACTTCAACGTATGGAAACACAAGCGCCCCGCGATCAAGGTCATGCAGTTGAAAACCGATGGTCCTTTCCGCGCCGGCCGCAAGTGGTACTCCCAGTTCTACGCCACCCCCGAAGAGGCGGCGAAGATCCGCGAGGAAGTCAACGGCGTGCTGCTCACCGAGGGCATGACCAAGCCGGAAGACGCCGGTCACAATATCGACAACGACCTGCCTTTCTGAGTCGTTTCCGGCGGGTGACCGGCAAAGCCGCCACCCGCCACCTCCCGACTTGCTGCAGCTGCAGCCGAATGCTCTAGAATAGGGTACTGATCGGATCCGGGAGCCCGCCGTGCAAAAACTCTGCCTGCTGTTGATCACCGCGACCCTGGTTGTCGCCTGCGCCACCAGCCCGACCGGGCGCCGCCAGCTGATGCTGGTCTCTCCTGAAGCCGCCATCGTCCAGTCGCGCACAGCCTACCTGAACACCGTGTCCGAGCTGGGTGAGGCCGACAAACTGGCGGACGACCCCCGCCTGGCCAGCCGCGTGGCCACCATCACCGGGCGCGTGGTGAGCGCCGCCATCGAGCGCTATCCCCACACCGCCGATTGGAACTGGAGTGTCGCCCTGGTCGACGACGACGAGACCGTCAATGCCTGGTGCATGGCCGGGGGCCGCATGGCCGTCTACACCGGCCTGTTCGAAAAGCTGAAGCTGACCGACGCTGAATTCGCCCAGATCATGGGCCACGAGATCGCCCACGCCCTGGCCAATCACACCGCGGAGCGCATGTCCCGGGCTATGGCGACGACCCTCGGCGTGGTCGCCGTCGGCAGTGCCTCCGACAACCCCAACCTGGCCATGGGTGGCGCCGCCCTGGCGGCCAAACTGGCCCTGGAGCTGCCCAACAGCCGTACTGCCGAATCCGAGGCGGACGAGATCGGTCTGCAGCTGGCAACCCTGGCGGGCTTTGATCCCGATGCCGCAGTCAGCCTGTGGGAGAAAATGGGAAGTGTGGGTGGCGACCAGCGCCCCCCCGAGTTCCTGAGTACCCACCCGGCCCCGGAGAATCGCCAGCAGCGCCTGCTCAACATGATTCCGCAGGCCCGCCAGCTCAACCCCCGTGGCCAGCCGACCCCCGTTCACCCGGTGGATATCGTCAGCGCCAGCAACCCGGCGCGCTAGAGAGAAGCCCGACCGGCGCGGCAAGTCCCCCTCAGGGCCCCACCACCGGCCGGATCAGCAGCTCCACCCGCCGGTTGCTGCGGCGACCCGCCTCGGTGCTGTTTTCCGCCAGGGGGCGGGACGCCCCATAGCCCACTGCCACCAGCCGCGCAGGGGACACGGCGCGCCCGGCCAGGAAGCGGGCCACTGATAACGCCCTTTGCTCGGAGAGCGTCTGGTTATAGCCGGGGTCGCCCTGGGTATCACTGTGACCCTCGATCACGACCTGGGTCTTGCGATACTCGGCGAGCACCTCCGCCACCCGCTCCAGCAGGGCTTTGGCGCCGGGCGACAGGCTGGCACTGCCACTGGCAAAGGTCATGTGCCCCGGCAACAGCAAGCGCAAATCGTTCTGCTCGCGACTCGGCGCCGATGCCTCACCGGGCAGGCGCAGGCGCAGGCTGGCCAGCAGGACGTCCATGTAGTACCCGACTTCGTCAACGGCAAGCGCCTCGTCGGGGCGCGCCAGCAACGCTGCCATCCCGGCGCCTATGGCAGTCTCGCCGCGGGCGATGCTGAGCGGCGCCGTGGCCTGCCGGCGTGACGCATCCTCGGCACTGCCCACCGAACGGGGAGCCGGCGACTCACGCTTGAAATCAGGGAGGCTGCACGCCGACAGCAGGGTGGCTGCCACCAGCCAGGTGGACGCAAGTCCGACCCGGCGACGAAAAGCGGAAAAATGACGCGGCACACACAGCTCCTGAAAGCGATCAGTGGCCCATTCTAGCGCCCGCCGGAAGCGCCGAGAAGCGTTACTGCTCAGGGGCGATGACGCAGGAAGTCCTCCAGCTCACGGATACCCAGTGGCTTGCTGAAATAGAAGCCCTGGGCGAAGTGCACGCCACGGCCACGCAGCCACTCCATCTGCTGGCGGGATTCCACCCCCTCGGCAACCATGTCCAGTCCCAGGGAGCGGGCCATGTCCACGACATGCTCGATCACAGCGCTGGTCACCGCGGGTGTGTCAATGGTATCGACGAAGGCCTTGTCGATCTTGAGGATATCCAGCTCGAAGCTCTGCAGATAGGAGAGGCTGGAGTAGCCGGTGCCAAAATCGTCAATGGCCAGGGGGTGTCCCTGTTGCCTGAGCTGCACCAGGCGACGCCGGGTGATATCGGTATCCAGCAAGGCCCGCTCGGTCAGCTCCAGCTTGATCGCTCGCGCGGGCAAGTGATGAGCCTGCAGCCCCGCCTGCAGGGCATTGAACAGGCGGTCGGTCTCGAGGTCCTGGGGCGACAGGTTCAGGTTGATACTGAATCCGTCCTGCCCGGCAATCAGCTCCCGGGTTTCCTCCAGGACACGCTCCAGTACCGCCAGGGTGAGGTCGGTAATAAAGCCCCCTTCCTCGGCCATGGGCACGAAGATGTCCGGGCTGACCAGTTCACCGTCCTCTCGGCACCAGCGCACCAGCGCCTCGGCGCCGACACAGTTGCCGCTATGCAGGTCGATGATGGGCTGGTACTGCACCAGGATCTCGCGGCGATCAATGGCATTGCGCAGCTCCCCCGCCAGGCTGAGGTGTCGGCGGGAGACGTGCAGTATCAGCAGCACCCAGAGCGCAACCAGCAGCAGCGCCAGCAGACCGGCGGCAATCAGCGTGGGCAGATAGCGCTCGTAGAACTGGCTCAGTGGCTGCACCGCCACCACGTCTATCGGGAACAGTGTGCCGAGGGAGAAACGCGCTGTCAGTTGTCCCCGAGCGCGATCCACCCGCAAACCCGGCGGCAGGTCGCTGAGCGGTGGAAGCTCGGCGTTTTCCGGCGTGCTGGCCATCAGCAGGCCCTCGACCCAGAGCCCTGCACGCTGCTCCTCCAGAAGCCCGGCATTCAGCAGCAGTTGCGGGTCCATGGCGATGTCGTGGTTGCCGAAGCGCATGAGAAACAACGGCCGCCCCCCGACCTGGGTACTCTCCGAAGGCCACCAGGCAATCACGCCGTTGTCATAGATCCGGCTCGCCTGCGGCGGACGCAGGGCGGCACCCTCGGCGAAGCCAGTGCCACAAAGACGCTCAGCCGCCTGCCAGTAGCCCACGGCCCGAACCCAGGGCCGGGAAAAGGTGACCGCCTGCATTGCCTGCAGGTGGTCCGACTGGCAGCGGGGCGCGCTGCTCTCGTTGAGTCGCTGCAGGAAGGAGCGGGCGTCAATGATCGCCCCCTCGGTGTGTTCACCCAGGCGCTGCGCGAGGGCGCGCAGACGCTCCTCCTCGGCCACCACGGACTCGCGCCAGAGGAACCAGCCGAGCAGTCCCACCAGCGCGACAATACCGAGCAGGCTGCCTGCCAGCAGAGTCACCATCAAGGTATCGCGGCGTGTCAGTGCCACAGTGATTGCCTCTGGAGTATCAAGGCTTGCGCTCCTGTCACCGCTTGCGGCTTTTGTGATTTCGCCGCGGCAGCGGTTATGATGCCTGTGTTGCGATGATAGCACGGTAAGTGGCCCGCCCATGGCAGAGGATCCCCAGTACCACGCCCATCTGGCCTCGCTGATCGACAGTGTGGGCAAAGCGCCGTTTCCCGGGCGGCTGGTCTGCACCCTGAAAACCCTGGTGCCCTTCGATGACGCCACGGTACTGGTCTACCCGGATACCGACCTGCCAACCGTGGCCTACTTCGAGGTCCCCGCCCATCAGCAGCGTTCGACCCTGGATGTTTTTGTCGCCGGGGCCTTCCTCCTCGACCCCTTTTACCTGGCCGCCACCCGGGACCGTCGTTTTGGCGTCTTTCGCCTGCGCGACCTGGCACCGCGGGGCTTTCAGGACAGCGAGTACTATCGCGCCTGGTACCGCAACTGCGGCTACCAGGACGAGTGTGGCTTCCTGCTGCCAAACGGCGACAACGGCTTCATCAACATCGCCCTGGGGCGCACTGGCGCCGGCAGCCGCTTTCATCACGCCCAGGTGAAACGCCTGGCCGCGATATACCCGGTCATCGAGACACTCTGTCAGCAGCATTGGCAGCGCAGCGGCGAACCCGCCCCCGCGGGCAGCGTCAACCTGCGCGCCCAGCTGCACAGCGCCCTGCGCGATTTCGGCAGCAGCCTGTTGACCGAACGCGAGGCCCAGGTGGTCAACCTGATCCTGCACGGACACAGCACCCGAACCATTGCGGACAAGCTGGGCATTTCCGTGGAGACCGTCAAGCTGCACCGCAAGCATGCCTACGCCAAACTCGAGGTCAGCTCACAGGCGGAGCTGTTCTACCTTTTTCTCGATTCCCTGATGAGCGCCGGCAACTACCGCGGCGGCGACACGCTGGTGGCCTACCTGCAACCACCGGCGCCAAAGAGCGGCACCGCATGAGCCGCGTGGAGACCCTGCAGAGGCTGCTCGATCGCGGCTTCGCCGCCCTATCACGGGGAGACCTGGACACCGCCGGCCGCTGCTGCCGCGAGGCCATCGGGCAGCAGCAGGACCTGGTGCCGGCGCATTTCCTGGTGGGGCTGGTGGCGCTGGAAGCGCGGGATCGTCCCACGGCCTTCAGCGCGTTCCAGTCGGTGGTGCGGCTGGACCGCGACCACGCCGCGGCCTGGGCGCAGCTGGCGCGCCTGTACCTGGGTGAAGGCCAGGTGCGACTGGCGGATGCCGCCCTGCGGGAAACCCGGCGACTGCAGCCCGACGACCCCGTGGTGCTGGACCTGGTGGGTATCGTGCTGTCGCAGATGGGCGAGCACGGCGCCGCTCAGGCCTTCTTCGCCCGGGCCAACACCCGTCGCCCGGGGCACCCCCCGTTCATGCTCAACCTGGCCAACAACCTGGTCTACCACGGCGATACCGCACGCGCCGACCAGATCTTCCGGGACATTATCCACCTGCAGCCGGACAGCCCCCAGGCGCACTGGGCCCTGGCGAGCTCGGTCAAGGCCCGCGACAGCCGTCACATCGAGACCATGCAGCAGCTGCTGTCGCGCCGCGGCGGCAACCCCCGGGCACGGGCGTTCTACCACTACGCCATCGGCAAGGAATTCGAGGACCTGCAGCAGTGGCCGGAGGCTTTCGCCGCTTTCAGTGCCGGCGCCGCCGCGCGCCGGGGCACCGTGGAGTACGACGAGAGCGCGGAAGTCGCGTTGTTTGAAGCGCTGGAGAATCTCTTTACCCCCGAATGGCTGGCAGCCCAGCCCCCGGGGGACCCCGACCCGGGCCCGATCTTCGTACTGGGGCAACCGCGTACGGGCACGACCCTGGTGGAGCGCATCATCACCAGCCACTCCCAGGTGCACTCCGCCGGCGAGCTGCAACAGTTCGGCCTCGCCCTGCGCCGACTCAGCGACTACCGCGACCCCCGGCGCTTCTCCGCCGAGCTGTTCCGGCGCGCCGCGGAGCTCGACCCACGCGCCGTCGGCCGGCTCTACCTGCAGACCAGCGCGCGCATGCGCGGCAACACCCCCCGCTTCGTCGACAAGCTGCCGCAGAACTATCTGCTGCTGCCGCTGATCCTGGCGGCCCTGCCCAATGCCCGTATCGTGCACCTGGTGCGCGACCCCATGGACGCCTGCTTCGCCAGTTTCAAGCAGCTGTTCGCGGATGCCTACCTGCACTCCTACGACCAGGGGGAGATGGCCCGTCACCATGCCCGCTACTTCCGGCTAATGCAGTGCTGGCGGGAGCGTTTCCCCGGGCGCTTACTGGACCTGCGCTACGAAGACGTGGCCCGGGACCTCGCCCCCCACGCCCGCCAGCTGATCGAGTTTCTCGGTCTGCCCTGGGAAGACGCCTGTCTCGACTTCCACCGCCAGGACAGCGCCGTCACCACCGCCAGTGCCGTCCAGGTTCGCGAGCCCGCGCACACCCGCTCCATCGGCCGCTGGCAGCGTTACGCCGATGCGCTGCAGCCGATGCGCCAGACATTGGCCGCAGCCGGCGTGCCCGAAAGCCTGGATGCAGCCACCCCCATGGGGGTATACCCATGACCACTTCAGCGTTTTACGGTTTCACAAACCTGTCGCCGCAGCTTGCATGGAAGCCCCTGGCGCACTAAAAAGAACAGACGGCAAGGCAGTTACAAGAACAGATTCGTCGGCGCGCCCGCAGGCCACCACGACAACAACACTGCACACAGGGATAGTCATGACCGCAAACAATGCTCACCGGATGGCTTTTCGGCCCCGCCGTCGCCACCTGTCCACCGCCATTGCCAGCGTGCTGCTGGGCTCTGCCACCTCGCTGCCCCTGCAGGCACAAACCCTGGAGGAGGTGGTGGTCACCGCCACCAAACGCAGCGAATCCGTCCAGGATGTGCCCCTCGCCATCACCGCCCTGTCGGGCAACTTCGTCAACCAGGTCAACCTAAATGACGTCAAGGACCTGGTGTCCTACACCCCAGGGGTCACCGGCAACAGCCAGGACAGCTACATCGACGCCATCAGCGTGCGGGGGGTGCGTACCCAGGACTTCGGCGTGGGCGGCGACCCCTCTGCGGCCTTCTTCAAGAACGAGCTTTACGAGGGTCGCAACGGCTCGGCGGTGACCAGCCTGTACGACATGGATCGCGCCGAAATCCTCCGCGGCCCCCAGGGTTTCCTGTTCGGGCGCAACTCCATCGGGGGTGCTTTCAGCGTGCACACGCGGCGCGCCGAGCTGGGTGACAAGGTCACCGGCTACGCCGAGCTGGATATTGCCGAGCGGGGCCGGCGCACCTTCGAGGGCGCCATCAACCTGCCGGCCGGAGACCACTTTGCCCATCGCCTCTCCGGGTATTACTCGGAAGAGGACGGCTTTGTCGAGAATGTATTTCCCGGCTCGGAAGACCTGATCGAACACGAGAAGTGGGCCCTGCGCTGGTCCACGCAGTACCAGCGCGACCGGCTCTCCGTGCGCAGCATGGTGGAGTACGAGGATCGCCAGCAATCGGGTTCGGTGTATCGCGCGGTAGACCAGGGGGACATCTGGGAGGCTTTTGACACCGCCCTCGGTGGCGTGCCCCTGGGCGGCAGCGACGAGGACGTGGATATCGACCGCACCAGTGGCGACAACGACGACGCGGATATTCTCACCCTGGGGCTGCACGTCGACTACGACTTCGATTTTGCCACCCTGACCTCGAACACCGGCTACAAGGACCACGACTTCTACTACAACGAGGACTACGACGGCACCCCGCTGAACATCAACGATTATCGCCAGGATCAGAGCGGCGATTACTTCCAGCAGGAGTTCCGTCTGACCTCCCGCGAGCAGGGCCCCCTGAGCTGGTACGCTGGCGTGTCCTACTACGAGGAGTCGATCGACGCGCGCTTCCGTTTCTCCGGCCGCGAAGACTACTTCTGCCAGTACTACGGCTACTACTACAACTACGGCATGACCTTCTCCGGCTGCCAGGAGCTCTACGCCTACTACGGCTCGGCGTTCACTCCTTCCGCCGACGGCCTGCTGACCGAAACCGGGCGCATCAAGGGCGACTACTCGGGCTGGGCGGGCTACGTCAACCTGGCCTATGACATCACCGACACCCTGCAGGTGGAAGCGGGTGTGCGCTATACCCAGGACGACAAGGACTTCGCCATTTCCGTGCCCACCCCGGAAAGTGAGCTTGGGCCCTACTGGGCCTACGGCTTCTCCACGGCAGAGTTCATCGAAGGCAGCGAAAGCTGGGACGACGTGACCACGCGTTTCATCGTCAAGTGGCGGCCCACCGCGGAACGGATGTTCTTCGCCAGCTATACCGAAGGCTTCAAGTCGGGGGGCTTTGGCAGCTTCAACCTCGACAACAACCCCGCGGGGGAGCCCGCCATCGGCAATGTCGACATCGTCCAGGCGGACGGCTTTACCCCCAACGTGTTTGACCCGGAAACCGTCGATTCCTGGGAGCTCGGCTACAAGGACACCCTGTGGGACGGACGCGCCAACCTCGACCTGACCGCCTTCTACTATGAATACGAGGACCTGCAGGTGGTCACCTTCGACGGCGGCGCCTCCCTGGTGGAGAACGTCGGCCAGGTGGAGGCCTGGGGCCTCGAAGGTGCGATCACCACGCGCCTGAGTGATCACTTCGATCTCTACCTGACCGCCGGTTACCTGGATTCGGAGGCGAAGGAACTGCAGGCGATCTGTGGCCTGGAAGACGTCAATGGCTGCGAGGGCAGCTCGCTGTTCTGGGCCCCGGAATGGTCGGCAGCGGCGGTACTGAGCGCAAACTTCCCGGTGGCGGGCGGCGCCATCACCGGGAGCCTGGAAGTCTTTTACGAAGATGAGCGTGGCGGTGGCTGGGAAGATCTCGCGGTCACCAAAATCGACAGCTATGCCGAGTCGGCCCTGCGTATCGGTTTCGAGTCAGAGCAGAACTGGTTTGTCGAGGCCTACGTGGAGAACCTCACCGACGAGTTCACCTGGGACGGCCAGAACAACAACGGCGGCCTGATTCCCTCGCACTTCTTCGGGCCCAAGCGACCGCGCACGGTTGGCATGCGCCTGGGCATGACCTGGGACTGAGGGACAGGGCCACCCGGTCCAGGCCGGGTGGCGTATCAGCGACCAGGGCGCCCCTACAGGGTCGCGTCGTACTCCAGCGCCGTGACCTGACGGTCGAAGTCGTCCATTTCCTGCTCTTTCATCTGCGTGAATACCCGCTGGAACTCCGGGCCGAAGTGCTCGCGGATGAAATCGGCGTGTTCAAAACGGTGCAGGGCCTCGGGCCAGTGCCGCGGGAGGCGCTCCGCGGACTCGTCGTAAGCATTGCCCTGCAGCGGTTCGGGCGCTTCGAGCGCCCCCTCGATGCCTTCCAGCATGCCGGCGAGCATCGACGCGATCGCCAGGTGGGGATGGGCGTCGGCGCCCGCGACCCGGTGCTCAATGCGGGTGGCCTCGGGCGTGTCCGCAGGCACCCGGATCGCCGCGGTACGGTTTTCATAGCCCCAGCAGGCTGCCAGCGGGGCGTGGGTGCCGCGACGGAAGCGGCGGTAGGAGTTCAGGTGCGGTGCGAACAGCAGCATGCTGTCGGGCATTGCCCGCAGGCAGCCGGCCACCGCCTGGGCCAGCAGCGGTGTCCCCTGCCGGTTACCACTGTCAAATACGTTCCTGCCCTCGGTGTCGAGCAGGCTGCAGTGCAGGTGCATGCCATTGCCGGACAACTCCCCGAAGGGCTTGGCCATGAAGGTCGCCAGCAGACCGTGCTGGCGCGCCACGCTGCGAATCACCCGGCGCAGCATCACCGCCTGGTCGGCCGCCAGCAGCGCGTCGTCGCAGTGATACAGGTTGATCTCGTACTGGGAGGGCGCGCCCTCCTTGATCAGTGTGTCGACCGGCAGCTTCTGGGCTTCACAGGCGTCCCGAATGTCGTGCATCAGCTCGGCCACGTCCGCCATCGCCTCGATACCGTAGGTCTGCCCCGCGGCCAGGCGTCCGCCCACGCAGTCAGTCTGGGTGTGACCCGGCCGGCCCAGGGCATCCGGCTCCTGGCGCAACAGGTAGAACTCCATCTCCGTCGCCACCACCGGAGTCAGGCCACGCTCGGCGAAGCGCTCGAGAACCCGGCGCAACAGATAGCGCGGGTCCAGCAGGCAGGGCGTGCCATCGGCCTCGTTCATGGACATCAGTACCTGCCCGGTGGCGCGGGCCGCCCAGGGCACCCGCACCAGGGTGCGGATGTCCGGCTGACAGTGGCCGTCGCCATCACCGCCACCAAACACCCAGCTTTCGATATCCCGGCCCCAGACATCGAAGGCCACGGAGCTGGCGGGCAGCTTGATCTCGCCGGCAAACAGCTTGTGGATCTTGTCCCGGGTAATCCACTTGCCGCGCAGCCCACCACCAATATCGGGCAGCATGACCTCGAACAGCTCGATGTCCGGATGCTGATTGAGGAATGCCTGGAGCTGTTCACTGCTCGCTGTATCGCTCATGCTGTCTCCACTGTTGACTCTTGAACCGAGGCCGGGCACCACTTTAGGGTAGTTGCCTGCCTTCCAGCCTGTGCCAGAATGCCTGACATCCGTATTAAACACCGCGGCCCGCCGGCTTCGCCATACTCGCCGGACGGGGCCCGACCACGCAACCCGAGGTGCCCATGAATCACGTCGCCGACGCCACCACCCTGCGCCAGCACGACCGCTCACACCACTTGCACCCGTTTACCGACCTGCGGGACTACGCCGCTCACGGTGGGCGCATTGTCACCCACGCCGAGCATATCTACATCCACGATGCCGAGGGCAACCGGATGCTCGACGGCATGTCCGGGCTGTGGTGCTGCAACCTGGGCTACAGTCAGCACCAGATCGTCGAGGCAATCTACCGGCAGCTGCAGGAGCTTCCCTACTACAACAACTTCTTCCGCTGCGCCAACCAGCCCGCCGTGGAGCTCGCCACCCTGCTGGCCGAGGTCACGCCGGCGGATTTCAATCACGTCTTCTTCACCAACTCGGGCTCGGAGGCCAACGACACCAATATCCGCCTGGTGCACCGCTACTACGACCTGCTCGGCAAACCGGAGAAGAAACTCTTCATCAGTCGCAAGAATGCCTACCACGGCTCCACCATCGCCGCCGGCAGCCTCGGTGGTATGAAGGCCATGCACGACCAGGTGCGCGGCCTGGACTACGTGCACCACATCAACCAGCCCCACTGGTTTGCCGAGGGGGGCGACCTGTCTCCCGAGGACTTCGGTCTCAAGGTGGCCCGGGAGCTGGAACAGAAGATTGACGAGCTGGGCGAGGACAGGGTCGCCGCCTTCATCGCGGAGCCGGTGCAGGGCGCGGGCGGGGTCATCATACCCCCGGACAGCTACTGGCCGGAAATCCAGCGTATCTGCGACGAGCGCGATATTCTGTTCATCGCCGACGAAGTGATCTGCGGCTTCGGCCGCACCGGCGAGTGGTTCGGCAGCCAGACCTACGGCCTGAAGCCCCACCTGATGACCTTCGCCAAGGCCATCACCAATGGCTACATTCCCCTGGGTGGCGTCATGGTGGGCGACCAGGTGGCGGAAGTCCTGCTCAGCCAGGGCGGCGAGTTCGCCCACGGCCTGACCTACTCGGGCCACCCCGCCGCCTGTGCCGCGGGCATTGCCACCCTGCAGACCCTGCGCGAGACCGACATCATCGCGCAGGCCGCCGCACAGATCGCGCCGCACCTGCAGTCGCGACTGCGCGAACTGGCGGACCACCCCGTCGTCGGCGAAGTGCGCGGCCGCGGCATGTTCGCCGCCGTGGAGCTGGTGCGGGACAAGGGCTCCCGGGAACGCCTGGCCCCCGAGTCCCAGGGCGCGGTCTACTGCCGGGACCGCGCCAACAGCAACGGCCTGATGGTACGCCAGACCGGGGATGCCATGATCATGGCCCCCCCACTGGTGAGCCGACGGGAGGAAATCGACGAGCTGGTCGACAAGCTGCACCAGGCACTCGACGAAACCGCTCGCCACTACGGCGTGAATTGACCCCTGACACCCGGCCACGCGCCGGGTGTTTTGTTTCTGGCCTCAGCCCGGGAAGCCCCGCGATGACAGCAACCGTTCCACACGTCAAAACCCTGCGCCAGCGCGACCTGGTCCTGTTCACCGTCTCGGCCATCCTGCTGCTGGATACGCTGACCGCCGCGGCCTCGGTGGGCACTCCGGCCCTGTTCTGGTGGCTGTTCCTCGGCCTGGTATTCTTTCTGCCCTTCGCCTTCATCAGCGCCGAGATGGGCTGCAGCTACCCCGAGCAGGGCGGGATCTACGCCTGGATCCGCGATGCCTTCGGCGGCCGCTGGGCGTCCCGAGCCACCTGGTGCTACTGGGTCAATACCGCGGTCTGGCTACCGGCCATTTTCATCCTCTTCGCGGGTATCTTTGCCCAGCTGTTTGCCCCGGGGCTGGCCCTGCACTGGCAGATCCTGATCGGACTGGGGCTGACCTGGCTGGCGGTGGCGGTCAACATCGTCACCCTCGAGGTCGGCAAATGGATTCCCAACCTCGGCGCCATTCTCAAGGTGCTGATTTTCCTGACCATTATCATCGGCGCCCTGGTGCATGTCAGGGCGCATGGCATGGCCAACCCACTGACCCTCGCCAGCATCACCCCGGACTGGAGCAGCAGCCTGCAGTACATTCCGGCGATCATCTACGGCATGCTCGGCTTCGAGCTGGTCAGTGCCGGCAGCGCGGAGATGCGCAATCCGGCCAGGGATGTCCCCCGCGCCATCCTCATCTCCGGCAGCCTGATCCTGTTGCTGTACACCGGGGGCACCCTGGCGGTACTCGCGGCGATTCCCACCGCCGACATCAACCTGGTCGAGGGGCTGGTGGATACCCTGCGGCTGTTCTTCGCCGGCAGCCCGGCCGGAAGCCTGCTGGTCACCGTACTCGGCGTCTGCGCCCTGTATACCTTTTTCTCCAATGGCGTGACCTGGGCGCTGGGCTGTAACCGCGCCGCCGCGGAGGCGGCCCTGGAGGGCGAACTGCCGCGCGTCTTCGCAGTGGAGCACCCCACCCTGGGCACGCCGGTTGGCGCCGCCGTCCTCATGGGGGCTGTCAGTAGCACGGTGCTGATCCTCTACGGCTGGCTCTCGGTCAGCAACGAGGATCTGTTCTGGGCCCTGTTCGCTTTCAGCGCGGTGATCTTCCTGCTGCCCTACCTGGGCATGCTGCTGGCCTTCCTCCGCCTGCGCGAGACCGACCCGGGCCACGCGCGGCCCTGGCGGGTTCCCGGCGGAGCCGCCGGGGCCGCCATCTGTACCTGGCTGTGCCTGCTGGTCTTGGTGCTGGCCATCGCCCTGTTCCTGTACACCCCGGAGGTCGGGGTCGAGTGGGCCGTACTGGCCGGCGTGGTGGTCACGCTGCTGCTGGGGGAAGCGGTGATTCGCCGGGCGGAAAAGCACCGGCGCCTGGCCTGACTATTCAGTCTGACAGCGGATGACCGTCGCTCGCGCCGACCGTACACTGGCTGGATAACGCATCGATACAGGAGCAAGGGCATGAGCGAGCAGCGACAGAAACTGAACCGGCAGACCATGGGCATCACCGAGGGCCTGCCCCTGGAGGCCACCGGCACCGATATCGAGGGCCTGCGCCGGGATATCCAGCGGCTTATGGATATCGAGGCCATCAAGCAGCTGAAACACCGCTACTTCCGCTGCATCGATACCGCCAACCTGGAGGAGCTGGCCGAGCTGTTCCACGATGATGTGAAAGTGCATTTCATCGGCGGCACCTACGAATGGAAGGTCGATGGCAAGGCCGATTACATGGGCAACATCGGCAAGTCCTTCCACAACCGATCCGTCGGCCACCACAACGGCCACCAGCCGGAAATCCAGATCCTCAGCGAGAACGAGGCCACGGGCATCTGGTACCTGGCCGACCACATGTGGCAGCTGGACTACAACAGCCTGACCACCGGGACCGCCATCTACTGGGACCGCTACGTCAAGGAGAACGGCCGCTGGCTGATCATCGATACCCGCTACGAGCGGCTCTACGAGATCAACGAAACCCTGCCCGCCGAGCCTCGACTGAGCTCCCACTATCTCGGGGCTCACGGTACACCCGCAGAGCAGTGAGCGCACCCGCCGCGCAGCCTCTGGCGCTGCGCGGCCCCGCAATCCAGTTACCGGCGTCGGGCGTACTTACCTGCAGATTTGCTGCGAGGTAGCCGATGTGCCCGCCGACTCCATGATTCTGTCTCCCCCACGCGCGCAAGCCCTGGCGGAGCGCCCCTGGTTCAACGCCCTGTGGTTCCAGACCACCTGGTTCTGTACCGTGCTCGGGCGCGACGCACTGCTGCCGGCAAGCCTGGCACTGATCGCCCTGCATCTCTGGCTGGTACCGCGGCGCGGCAGGGAGCTGGCACAGCTGGCCCTGCTCGGGGGCCTGGGCATGCTGCTGGACACCGCGCTCAGCCTGACCGGGGTCTTTGTCTTCCCCGGGGATGTGATCCTGCCCGCCTGGCTGGCCTGCCTGTGGCTGGCCTTTGTTACCACGCCGGGGCGCAGCCTGGCTTTTCTGGCACCCCGCCCCTGGTTGATCGCTGTCCTCGGGGCCCTGGTGGTCCCCTTCAACTACTACGCCGGCTCACAATTCGGTGCGGTCAGCTTTGGTGTGCCGGTCTGGCAGGCCCTGCTGATCATGGCGCTTGCCTGGAGTCTGCTGCTGCCGGCACTATACTGGCTATACGGACGCCTGTTCGCACCCGGGGAGGAACGGCTGCCATGAGGGTCTTGCGATGCGGAATTCTCTGCCTGCTGATGCTGCCAGCACTCGGCCTGGCCAACGTTCCCTCCGGACTGCAAATGGTCGGGGAAGCGCGGCTCTCCGTGCTGTTCTGGCAGGTCTACGATTCCCGGCTGTTTACCGAAACCGGGCGCTATCGGGAGGGCGAGCGCCCCCTGCGCCTGGAAATCGAGTACCTGATGGATATTCGCAGTGATGCCCTGGTTGAGCAGACCGCGGAGGAATGGGACCACCTCGCGGTTGACCACCCGAACCGGGACGACTGGCTGCAACGGCTGGGCGAGCTGTGGCCCGATGTATCAAAGGGCGACACCATCACTCTGGCACTGGACACCGAGAACCGGGCTCGCTTCTATCTCAATGGTGAGCTGCTCGGGGACATGAACGACCCCGACTTCGGCGAACACTTCGTCGCGATCTGGCTCTCGCCCGACACCAGCCGTCCCAAATTGCGAGAGGCACTGCTGGGAAGTCTCTGAGCAGCGCCTTCTCGCCGGCGGAAATCTCAGCCCTGCCCCACAAGGCGACGGGCGATATCGGCCACATGACGCCCCTGGAAACGCGCCATGGCCAGTTCCTTGTCCGAGGGGCTGCGCGATCCGTCTGAACCGGCGAGGGTTGCGGCGCCCAGCGGCGAGCCGCCGCGAGCCTCACTGATATCCGTGGCTTCCGGGATGGCGTAGGGCATACCCACCACCACCATCCCGTGGTGGAACAGGGTGGTGTGGAAGGACTGAATGGTGGTTTCGTTGCCACCGCCGGTGCCCGTACTGGTGAACACGCTACCGACCTTGCCGATGAGAGCGCCTTTTGCCCACAGGCCACCGGTCTGATCGAGGAAATTGCGCATTTGGGCGGCCATGTTGCCGAAGCGGGTCGGCGTACCGAAGATGATGGCGTCGTAGCCTACCAGCTCCTGGGGATCGGCAAGCGGTGCATCCTGGTCGAGTTTGAAGCCGTTGCGTTTTGCCGACTCCTCGGAAACCAGCTCGGGGACTCGTTTGAGTACCACCTCGACGCCCTCGACGGCCCCCGCGCCCTCGGCGACCGCACGGGCCATGGTTTCCACGTGGCCGTAGGTCGAGTAATACAACACCAGGACTCTGCTCATGACACTTCTCCTTTGTTCACAATGACGGGTCAGCACGACCACGAGATAATGAACTCAGAGTAAAACACCAGAATTCCGATAAAAAACACAAAAAAAGGCGCAAAGCTTTCGATTAAGGCGAACCCTGGTTCAGCAATCCCGAAACACCCGCGACCACGCGGTCCAGCGCACCGCGATTGGCTTCCACGACCGCCAGTGCCCTGGCGCCCTGCTCCCTGGCCTCCTGCGGATTGCCCAGCAATCGCAGCAGCACCTGCGCCAGCGACTCGGCATCGGTCACCACGGAGAGGGCCCCGCCCGCCGAGAGTGCCGCATAAACCGCCTCGAAATTGAACACGTGCGGACCAGAGATCACCGGCAAACCCCAGGCCGCGGGCTCCAGTGGGTTGTGACCGCCGCGGTCGATCAGGGAGCCACCGATAAACGCCGCGTCGCTGGCGCCGTAAAGCTGCATCAGCTCCCCCATGGAATCTCCCAGGTAGACCTCCGCCGTCTGCGCATCCTCGCCGCGCGAGCGGCGCGCCAGGCGCAGGCCGGCCCCCTCCACCAGTGCCGCGACCTGGTCGAAGCGCTCCGGATGCCGCGGCACCAGAATCAACAGCGCATCGGGATGACTGGCCAGCAAGCGCTGCTGCGCCGCCAAGAGGAGTTCGGACTCCCCGGGGTGCGTGGAGCCCGCCACCCAGACCGGACGCTGCTCGCCCAGTTGCGCGCGCAATGCTGCCGCGGCCTCGCGCAGGGCCGGCTGCACCGCGATGTCGTATTTCACCGTGCCGGTCACCGCGACCCGGTCTTCCGGGGCCCCCAGGGCCAGGAAGCGGTGGGCATCCTCCGGCGCCTGGGCGGCGATCCAGGCCAGGTCCTGTAACAGGGGTCGCACCAGGGCCGCCACCTTGCGGTAACCGCGGGCCGACCGCTCCGAAAGCCGGGCGTTGACCAGGGCAACCGGTACGCCCCGGGCCCGGCTCTGGGCAATCATGTTGGGCCACAGCTCGGTTTCCATGATCACCAGCGCCCGGGGCCTGACCCGATCGAGAAAACGCCGAACCGAGCCCGGTGAATCCCAGGGCGAATAGGCATAGCGCACCCGCTGGCCAAACAGTGCGCGGGCCCGCTCGCGGCCGGTGGCGGTCATCGCCGTCAGCAATATCGGCTGCTCGGGGTGGCGCGCCAGCAAAGCCTCCACCAGGGGAGCGGCGGCAATGGTCTCCCCCACCGAGACCGCGTGCACCCAGATCACCGGCTGCGGGCTCCGCGGCACCAGACCGAGACGGTGCTGCCAGTCGCGAAGCAACTCCCGCTTGCCCAGACCCTGCCACCACAGGCGCAGCAGGATACAGGGGAGCAGCAGTCTGACCAGCAGTGAATAGAGCGCGCGGGGCATGGCACTTCCAATGGAACGTGTCAGCGCATTCTACCCAAGGGAGTGCCGTCTCGCCTGCGAGGAATGTCACAATCCCGCAGTGCCCTGTTACACTCTGCATCCCCCACAATACCGAGAGACCCCGCCCGACGTGAGCAAGCGCCGGCCCCGCAATACGGACTATCGCGCCTACCTGGCTCCGCGCTGGTGGCCTACCTGGCTGCTGGTGGGGCTGATGTGGTCCCTGGCGCGTCTTCCCCTGCGCGTGCAGTGGGGCCTGGGGCGCGGCATCGGCACGCTGCTCTGGCATTTGCTGAAGCGGCGGCGCCATATTACCGCGGTGAATATCCGGATGTGCTTCCCCGAGCTGTCCCCCGGGGAGCAGTCCGACCTGGTAAAACGCGCCTTCCAGTCCAACGGTATCGGCCTGCTGGAGCTGGGGCTGGCCTGGTTCCGCGACCCGCGGGACTTCCTGGCGGTGACCCGGGTCCACGGTCTGGAACACGTGGAAGCTGCCCTGGCCCGCGGCAATGGCATCCTGGTGCTCGGGGCGCACTACAGCAGCCTGGATCTCTGTGGCACCATCATCACGCAATACATCGAGGCGGACGTGATGCAGCGCGACCACAACAATCCCCTGCTGAACGCGGTCATGACCCGCGCCCGGGAGCGCCACTACGGCGCGGCCCTCAGTGCCCGGGACCTGCGCGGCCTGCTGCGGCGCCTGAAAATGAATCGAACCGTGTGGTATGCCACCGACCAGGACTACGGCCGCAAGGGCATTGTCTTCGCGCCCTTCTTCGGTGTGCCCACGGCCACCATTACCGCCACCTCGCGCATCGCCGAACGCAGCGGCTGCCAGGTGCTTCCCTTCAGCCACTTCCGCCGCGAGGATGGTCCGGGCTACGACATCTACTTCCACCCGCCACTCGAACACTTTCCCTCGGGGGACGACCTCGCCGATGCCACGCAGGCCAACGCCGCCCTGGAGCGCGAGATCCGCCGCCACCCGGCGCAGTACCTGTGGATGCACCGGCGCTTCAAAACCCGCCCCTCCCGGGAGGATCCCGATCCCTACCGGCGGGGGGCCTGAATACATGGCGATCAATCGCGGCACCCTGCTGATCGGGCTGATCCGCACCCTGGGCAAGCTCTCACTGCCCGCGGCCCAGCGCCTGGGCCGGGCCGCGGGCTGGCTGATGAGTCACCTGCCCACCCGCGCCCGCAAGGTGACCATCACCAATCTGCTGATTGCCTTCCCGGAACTGGATGATGCGGCGCGGCGTCGCCTGCTGCACGACAGCCTGAGCCACACCGGCCAGACCGCCCTGGAAATCCCGCTGATCTGGGAGTGGCGGGTAGAGCGCTGCCTCGAGCTGGTGCGGGAAATCGACGGCGAGGAGCACCTGGAAGCTGCCCGGGCCGGTGGCCGCGGCCTCATCCTGCTGTCTCCCCACCTGGGCAACTGGGAGCTCTGCGGGCTGTATTTCTCTTCCCGCTACCGCATGGCAGCCCTGTACAGCCCGCCCCATATCGCGGAATTCGAGGACTACATGAGCAGCGTGCGCGGCCGCCTCGGCTCGCGGCTGGTGCGCGGTGACAGACGCGGCCTCGCACACCTGATCGGCCTGCTGCGGGAGGGCGAGGTCACCGGCATCCTGCCCGACCAGAGCCCGCGGGGCGCCGGGATGGCCTACGCCCCCTTCTTCGGCATGACGGTGCGCACCATGACCCTGGTGGGCAAGCTGATCCAGAAGTCCGGCGCGGTGCCATTGATGACCTGGTGCCAGCGCCGCCCGGATGGCCAGGGCTTTACCCTGATGGTGCGGCCCTGCGAGCCGGGTATGGATGACCCGGACCCGGTGCTGGCCACCACCGCCCTGAACCGCTCGGTGGAACACTGCGTGCGCCTGGCGCCGGCCCAGTACCAGTGGGAGTACAAGCGTTTCCGCCACCGCGAGCCGGGCCAACCCAATCCCTACAACCCGAAGCAGCTGTGCCGATGACACCAGCGAGTGCCACGGGGCCGCGCCAGATTGGCGTGGTCATCACCACCTACAACAGCCCGCGCTGGCTGGAGAAGGTCCTGTGGGGCTACGAGCACCAGGAGGACAGCGAGTTCACCGCGATCGTGGCCGACGACGGCTCCGGAGCCGAGACCGCAGCGCTGATCGAGCACTTTCGCGCGCGCGGCCGCCTGCGCCTTGTGCACGAATGGCAGGCCGACGAGGGCTTTCGCAAGTGCCGCATCCTCAACCAGGCCATCGCCAATACCGACTGCGACTACCTGATCTTCACCGACGGCGACTGCATTCCGGAACCGGGCCTGATCCGCACCCATCGCCAGCTCGCGGCGCCCGGCCGGTTCCTCTCGGGGGGCTATATCAAGCTGACCCTGCCGGTCTCCGAATCCCTCGGGGAAGAGGATATCGCCAGCGGCGCCTGCTTTGACCGCGACTGGCTGGTGGCGCGGGGTCAGCCGCGCAGCCACAAACTGTGGAAGCTGCTGCAGGCTCCCTGGAAAAAGCGCTGGCTCAACCGCCTGACGCCGGCCGCCGCCAGCTGGAACGGCATGAACAGCTCCACCTGGACCGCCGACCTGCGCGCGGTCAACGGTTTCAACGAAGACATGCAATACGGCGGGCTGGACCGCGAACTGGGGGAGCGGCTGTGGCACTACGGCCACCACTCGCGGCAGATCCGATACAGCACCGTGTGTCTGCACCTGGACCACCCCCGGGGTTACGCGAAGCCGGAAATCTGGGCACGCAACCGCGCCATTCGCGAAGCGGTGAAACGCGAGAAACGCTGGTGGAACCCCAATGGCATCCTCAAGCAGGCGACCCCGGATGGCTGAACGCCAGCGCACCCTGGTGATCGTCCACAGCCTCAAGCTGGGGGGCATGGAGCGGGTGGCGGTGAACCTGGCCGAAGCCTTCGCCGAGGCCGACCACGACAGCCACCTGATGAGCTGCCGGCGCGCCCACCGCGAACTGGCGGTCGACCCGCGGGTGACCCTGCATGTGCACGACCAGTTGCGAGCGCTGCTGTACTCTGTCGTGGGTATCCCGGTCTTCCTGGTTTCCCGGCTGCTCCTGGGCGTGCTGCTGCCCCGCTCCCACTTCATCTGGACCGGCTGGCTCGGCGGCTGGCTGCTGGCGCGCAAGATCCGCCGCCTGGAGCGCCGGCACGGACGCTTCGACCGCATCATCTTCCGCGGCCTGGGCACCTTCAAGTATTTCTGGGGCTTTCGCGACCCCCGCTGCCGCTACGTGCTGGAAAACGTCATCCACCACGACCGTCCCGCCTGGCAGAAGCGCTGGGAATGGCGACTGGTCTTCCAGGAACGCAAGCTGGTGTGCGTCTCCAGCGGCGTGCGCGACTCCGCCCGGGCCGCCTTTGAGCAGGGCGGTATCCGGCCCGCCAGCCTGCAGGTGATCACCAACCCCTGTCCGATAGAGACCATTCGCAACCTGGCCGGTGAGGCTGAGCCGGACCTGCCTGCCGAACCCTATATCGTCAATGTAGCGCGTCTGGTACCCCAGAAGGGCCACGCCCTGTTGCTGGAGGCTTTTGCCCGGGTGCGCACGGCGCACTCGCTGGTGATTGTGGGTGACGGCGAACTGCGGGAGTCACTGGAGGCAAAAGCCCGCAGCCTGGGTATTGCCGACCGGGTGCTGTTCGCCGGCAAGCGCAGCAATCCCTACCCCTGGATGGCCGGGGCCGACCTCTTCGTGCTGGCCTCGGAATACGAGGGTCTGGGCATCGTGCTGACCGAAGCCCTGGCCTGCGGTACACCGATCCTCTCCGTGGATTGTCCCGGGGGCGTGCGCGATGTGTTCCGCGGCGAACTGGAAGCCTTCCTCTCCCCGCGCACCCCGGAAGCGCTCGCCGCGCATCTGCAGTCGAGCCTTGCCCGCCTGCCAATCCCGGTGAAAGACGACTGGCTGGCGGCGTTTCAGCCGGAGCATATCGCCCGCCAGTTCCTGGCCTGAGCCTGCCGGAAAACACCGGCTCCTGATCATTAACGGGGGCCACCGCGCCGTGCACCTCGTACCGCCAAGCCCCAAGACCTCAGGTCGAGCAGGACGGACGCGCGACCTCAATCAAAGCGCCGGCGAACCACCTGGCCGCGCCGGGCCCGCTTGTCCTCGGCGCGACGTTGCCAGGCCTCTGCCCTGCGGTAAAAGTCCGCCGCCTGCCAGGCCCTGCGCAAGGCCTCGGGGGCGCCCTCCAGGTAGGCCGCCTCCAGCCGCTCGCGCATGGCTGGCTCCGGCAGCCGCGAGGCGATATTTGCCAGATTGTCGACGGCCTGCGCGGGGGCAAGCGTCCCCCCCGTGACCCGAATGTCGTCCTCGTCCACCAGGACCAGATCGCCCGCCGGTCCCGCCAGGAAGTTGGTGAGATTGCCGTCCGGCTGCAGGATACCCAGCGCATGGACACGCGCCATCAGCTGCCCCAGGGTATCGATTAGGGCCGACTGGTGATCCGGTTGCTCCTCACTCGCACGCAATACCTCCCGCAGCGGGCGGTGATCCGGCAAATAACGGGTCCCGAAGCCGAAGCAGCCCGCCGCAGACACCCAGCCGGAGTAAACAATCGGCGGCACCGGTGCACCCAGACGGCGCAGACGTCGACCACCGCGATGGGCTCGCCACCAGTGCCAGAGCCCCCACAGGGGGCGGTGATAGCACTTGAGTGCCATGCTTTCATCGCCCAGGGTAGCCCGGCGGGTGATACGGCTGCGGCGCGTGTTCGCATGCAACTCCTCTTCGAGGCGGATCTCGGCCGGCCGCATGTCAGCCCTGACCTGTCGGTTCGGCGCGGTAACCCGCCAGCAGACACTGCCAAAGCCGCTGACGACTGCGCTCGGACAGCTGTTCGCAACGCTTGTTCACCGAGCGATAGAGGCGGCGCAGATTGCGCCGCTGCCAGAGTGTGTCGCGGCGGTTGGGTGCGCGCAGGCGGCAGCGGTCGAAGTCGATCAGGGAAACCGTCTGCCCGGCCACCAGGATGTTGTCGCAGTTGAGGTCGCGGTGGTCCAGGCCGGCGTCGTGAAACTGTCGCAGGACACGCCCGACTTCCTCCCAGAGCTGCGGCTCGCCCAACCGCTCCTGCTCCGGCAAGGGGCTGGCGCCCGGCAGCCGGCGCAGCAGAATACTCGCGCGATAGGTCAGGCCGCTGCGACAGGCCAGTGCGGCAATCGGTTGCGGTACCGGCAATCCCAGGTCATGCAGGCGCTGCAGCAGGCGGAACTCGGCGTGGGCCCGCGTGTGCCGGTAGCCCAAAAACAGGTAGCCACTGCTGCTGAAGCGGGCCGCGCTACCGCCGCGCCGGTAGCGGCGCAGCACCAGCTCTCCCAGCGGCGTCTTGACGAACCAGGCACCGCCGCGCCCCCCGGTCACTACCGGCCTGGCACGCCCCTCCCAGTGGTCGGGCCGCAGCCAGCGCCGCGACACCTCCTCCAGGGACCGATCACGCAGCAGCAGACAGCGTCCCGAACGCACCAGCTGCTCTGTCTCTGTCGCCATGCAGCGCCCCGATCAATACTCCGCGCGGCGAGAGCCAAGACCGCCACCGGGGAGTTGGTTAGAATGGGCGAGAGTTTAGCAACCTTCAACGGCAGCGCTCCAGCCTGCCAGAACAACCGGGACCCCTACGTGCTGCAATCCGTCTGCATACTCCGTCTTTCCGCCATCGGCGACGTGACCCATGTGATCCCGGTGGTACTGAGCTTGCAGTCGCAGTCGCCAGAGACGCGCATTACCTGGATCATCGGCAAGCTCGAAGCCCGACTGGTAGGCGATCTGCCTGGCGTGGAGTTCATCGTCTTCGACAAGCGGGCCGGATGGCGCGGCTACCGCAAACTCTGGCGACAACTGCGCGGCCGCCGCTTCGACGCCCTGCTGCACATGCAGGTCGCCGCCCGGGCCAACCTGGCGGCGGCACTGGTCCGTGCCCGGATTCGGGTGGGCTACGACCGCGACCGCAGCAAGGATGGCCACGGCCTGTTCATCAACCGGCGCATCGCTTCCACACCTGCGCAGCATGTGCGCGACTGCCTGGCGAGCTTTCTCGAACCCCTGGGCCTGGCGGCGGCACCACCGCGCTGGGAGCTTCCCCTCGGCGACGCCGACCGCGCCTTTGCCGAGCAACACCTGGCACCGGACCGCCCCACCCTGGTGATCAGCCCCTGCTCCAGCCACGCCCTGCGCAACTGGCCAATCGAGCGCTACGCTGCCCTCGCCGATCACGCCGCGTTACGCCACGGGATGCAGGTGATTCTGGTAGGAAGTCCGGCGGATGAAGAGAAGGCCACCTGTGCCGCCATCGCCGGCGCCATGCAGGCGCCGGCACTGAACCTCTGCGGGCAGGACACCCTCAAACAACTCGCCGCACTGCTGCAGGGTGCCGACCTGCTGGTTGCACCGGACACCGGACCGGCCCACATTGCCAGCGCCCTGGGTACCGACGTGCTGGGACTGTACGCCGCCAGCAACCCGCTGCGCTCGGGGCCCTACCGCTCACTGCCGTGGTGTGTTGACCGCTACCCGGAGGCCCTGCGTCAATTTAAGGGCCTGACAGTGGACTCCGCCCGCTGGGGCACCAAGGTCGAGGAGCCCGGGGCGATGGACTTGATCAGCGTATCGGACGCGACCGACACGCTGGATCGCTGGGTGACCCAGCGACTGGGCCACAGACCGGGCGAGTGATCCGGCCAGCGCGGCTGGCTGGCTGGCTGGCTGGCTGGCTGGCTGGCTGGCTGGCTGGCTGGCGAGAGCCTAGCTGGCCAGCTGGCCGCCGTCGATGGTGAACACCGAACCGGTGACAAAGCGCGCTTCCTCGGAGCCAAGGTAGGCCACCGCAGCGGCAATCTCCTCGGGCTCGCACATGTCGCCGGTCTTGGGTGAAAGCGGCGTGATCAGGCCGAAGTCGACGTCCTCGGGGATCGGGTTGGCAGCCTGGCCGGCCTTGACGCCGCCGGGGGCAATGGCATTGCAGCGCACGCCCCGCGAGGCGTATTCCACCGCAACCGAACGGGTCAGACCGATGACCCCCGCCTTGGAGGCACAGTAGGCCGCGTTGTAGGCGATGCCCGTCAGGCCGGCCACCGAGGCGACGTTGATGATGTTGCCCCGGGTCTGCTCCAGCAAGGGCATCGCCTCGCGGGAGATGAAAAACACGCTATTCAGGTTGATGGCCACCAGGCGGTTCCAGGTATCGTCGGTGATCTGGGCGAAGTGATCCCACTTCTGGATGCCCGCAATGTTGCACACCAGGTCGAGCCGGCCCAGGGCCTCGGCGGCGGCCGCCACCAGCTGCTTGCAGGACTCGGCGTCTGCGGCGTCGAAACTGCCGGCAAAAGCCTTGACCCCATGCTCTTTGGCGAGCTCGGCGGCGAGCGCTTCGACGCCCTCACGGTTAATGTCGGCGAGATAGAGGTCGGCGCCCTCGGCGGCGAGACGGGTCGCAGTGGCCTTGCCAATACCGGCGGCGGCGCCGGTGACCAGGGCGGCCTTGCTTGCAAATCGCTTCATGTCAGTGAGTCCTTCAGACAGAGCCGGGGTGATCCCGACTGGACAGGGTCAGTGCGGCGCGCAGCACGACAGCGAGGCACACGCAGTTAAAAAAGCGCCATTAAACTATTGGGTATTCACGCTGAGGTCAAGCCAATGGGGCCGTATAGTCCTGGTAGGACTTTTCCTCGACGTAACGCGAGCCGAGTGCGAGATTAATGTCCTTCTTCAGAGCCGCACGCTTGTCGTTGGTGAAGTACACCGCCCGCGCCAGCTCGATGAATTTTTCACCGAAGTCACCCGCGCGCTCGCAATCGCGGATATCGTCCTCGATCTCCCACAGGGCCTCGTTGACCGTCTTGAGCTGGCGGCGCAGCTCGGCAATCGCAGACTCGTCGGGCACGGCTTCCCGCCAGGTGGTGTTCAGTGCCTGAAGCTCTCGGCGCACGTTCTCCAGCTTTGCGGAATCGCTTATTCGCTCCGACTTGATTTCGAGGATGGTCATTTTGTCGAGAACCTCGCCGAAGGAAACGGGGACGGTGATGACGTCGGTCATGGAATAATCTGCCTGCCGGGTACGAAGTAAGGCCGACCATTCTAGCAGCGATTGTCCGCCCCCATCACGCCAGGCGACTAATGGCTCACCGGGTACCGAATAGGGTCGACACGCGGAGCGTGCTCCGCTTCGGGACGGGAAAGGGGCGCAAAAGTCGCATCGGGCCTCAGAAGATCAGCTTGATCAAAGAAGCGACAAATTCCCGCCGCCGCTCGGCACTCAAGGGGTACACCCCCACCGCCTCCTGTCCAGCAGCGAGGGCGTGGGAGCGCTCCAGCAGCGGCCCCAGGGTCACAAAGGCCACCAACGCACTGGACAGGATATCCCGGAGCACGGTGGTTCTGACCCGCTCCTGCAGAGCGGTGTCCCCCAGGGCAAGCTTAAGGGCCCGACGCGGGGCGAAGTGGCGCGCCAGCCACTCCATGCGCGGCCCCTCCGATACCCCTTCCAGCAGGTAAATGCGCCCGTATTCAGGCACCTCGCACAGGGCGTCGACATAGCACGCCAGGGCATGCCGCACTGTGTCGCGATCGCCATCGCAGCGGCCGGGTTCGAAGTTCGCGTCGAAGGCCACGGTGAAACGTCGCTCCACCTCTTCGGCCGCACACTGCCACAGGGCGTCCTTGCTGGAAAAGTGGTAGAGGATCAGCGAACGCTGGGCACCGGAGAGCCGGGTAATTTCGCGAAAATGCGTACCCTCGAAGCCCCAGCGGGAGAAAGCCGCCACGGCGGCATCCACGATCGCCCGGCGGGTCGCCGCGCGGCGGCTCGCGCGCCGGGTTCCACTGGCCTTCCCAGCTGTTTCATCGACGTCAAGGTCTCCAGACATCCAGGCCACCTCGTTTTGACACCGCACATTACCACGGTTTGGAAATGTTTTTTGTTTGACAGAGGCGCACGCCCTGCCTATAGTCCCTGACATATGTGTCAGCCAAAATAACAGGCGGAGATCGCCATGAGCAAGCAACGCTTCCCCTTCCCCATTCCCCACGGCTGGTTCCACGTCGCCTTCGACGATGAAGTCGGCCCCGGCGAGATCAAGCCACTGCGCTACTTCGGCCGCGACCTGGTGATGTGGCGCAGCGAGAGCGGTAGATTGCATTTGCAGGACGCCTACTGCCCACACCTCGGTGCCAATTTCGGTGTCGGCGGCAAGGTGCTTGGCGAGCGCATCCAGTGCCCCTTCCACCACTGGGAGTTCGACAGCAACGGCAGGGCGGCACATATCCCCTACGCAAAAACCCTTAACCAGAAAGCCTGTGTGCGCACCTACCCCCTGGACATCAAGTACGGGCTGGTAATGGCCTGGTACCACCCGGAGGACAAGGCCCCGGCCTTCAGCCTGCCGGAGATTCCCGAGCTGGCCGACGAAGACTTCGTCAAGCCCAAGGTTACCCGCCACGAGATCCGCTCCTGCCTGCAGGAAATGGCCGAGAACACCGCAGACGGGGCGCACTTTGTCAGCATCCATCAGCATCCCGGTGCGGCCGAGTACGACCGCTTCGACTTCGAAGGCCCCCACATGATCATGGAGAGCCGCCAGCTCTTTCCCAGCTCCGGTGGGCCGGTGGAAGGCACCCTGAATACCACTACCACCGGTTTTGGCTGGGCAGTGGTGCGCTACAACACCCTGATCGAGGTGTGCATGCTCACCACCAACGCCCCCATCGACGAGGACACCGTGGTGCAGTACTTCCACGTCTCCTGGCGCAACCCGGAGCGGGACCCGAAGATCGACCGCATCGGCGCGGCCTTCGACAAGGAGGTCAACCGACAGATTGGCGAAGACATCCCCATCTGGGAAAACAAGATCTACCAGCCGCGGCCGCAACTGTGTGACGGCGATGGCCCGATCGCCAAATTCCGCCGCTGGGCGACCCAGTTCTACGATGCACCGGAGGCAGCCGCCTGACGCCATGAATCGACTCGACTTCAGCCAGCCGGGAAACCGTGTACTGGGCAATATCCTGCGCCAGCACGCCAGCCAGATTCCCGAACAGCGATTCCTTGTCACCGAAGATGAGGCGATCACCTACCGCGAGGCCTACGAGAGGGCCTGTCGCCTCGCTGCGGGCCTGCAGGGGCTGGGCCTTGCACGGGATGACCGCGTATGCATTTTCATGGAAAGCTGCCCGGACTTCGTCGTCCTCAGCCTGGCCTGCAACCTGATCGGCGCCCAGTGGATACCGGTCAACACCGACTACCGCGGCGCCTGGCTGCAACAGACGCTGGCGGACAGCGCAGCGAAAGTCCTGGTGACCGACCGCGACCACCTGGCGCATATCGAGGCCCTGGAGACGCGTCCCCCTGCACGCCTGATCCTACGGGAGGATGACGACGAACACACCAGCCTGGCCGAGCTTGCGGAGCGGGATGCCGGCGCCTTCGAGCCCGCGGCGATCGACCGGGGCGAGGTCGCCTCAGTGATGTGGACCTCGGGCACCACCGGCCGCTCCAAGGGCGTCATGCAGAGCCACAACGCCTGGGTGCGCAGCGCCATCAGTGCTGCGGAGATGGGCGAAGTGCAGGCCGGCGACGTGTTCTACAACTGCATGCCCCTGTACAACTCTGCGGCCTGGGTATCCAGCGTCTACCCCGCCCTGGTCAGCGGCGTCACCGTGGCCATGGACCCGGCCTTTTCTGCCAGCCATTTCTGGGAACGAACCCGCCGTTTTGGCGCCACCCATGTCTTCACCCTGGGCGCCATGCACATGTTCCTGTGGAGTGCTCCCGAAACCCCGGAGGATGCCGACAACCCGGTACGCAGCGCCAACATGGTACCCATGCCCAACGAGATTCATCGCCCCTTCTGCAAACGCTTTGGCATCAAGGGCATCCACCAGGGCTTTGGCCAGAGCGAGATCATGCTGCTCACCCGCCGCTACGACGACGGCGAGTGCGAGTTCGTGCCCAACGCCCTGGGGGAGCCCGCCCCTGACCTGGAGGTCGCCCTGCTGGATGACAGCAACCAGCCAGTGCCGGTGGGCGAGGTCGGCGAGTTCTGCGTGAAACCGAAGGGCGAGTTCATTTTGTTCAACGGCTACTTCAACAACCCGGAAGCTACCGAGGAAGCCTTTACTGGCGGCTGGTACCACACCGGCGACCTGGGCAAGCAGGATGCCGACGGCAACTATTTCTTCGTGGACCGCAAGAAGGACGTCATTCGCTACAAGGGCCGCAGCGTCTCCTCGGTGGCAATCGAATCCGTGGCACGCAATCACCCCGCGGTGAAGGATGTTGCGGCCTACGGCGTCACCTCGGACGAGCTGGCCTCCGAGCACGAGATCATGCTGGCCGTGGTTCGCAAGCCCGAGTCCCACTGCAGTGAAGAAGAACTGGCCCGCTTTATCAACCGGAATGCGCCCTACTTCTTCGTGCCCCGCTATATCGAGTTTGTCGACGCCCTGCCCATGACACCCACCCAGAAGGTGCGTAAAGTGGCGCTGCGGCAACGCGGCGTCACCCCGGCTACCTGGGATGCCCGGGCCGCCGGATTCCAGGTGGAGCGCTGAGATGCAGAGTATTCAACAGATCGCCCGACGGGCGGGCCCGTCGGACTGGGGCAGTGCCGCGCCGCTGGAAGATATTCGCGGCCAGGTGGCCATCGCCGGGGTTGGCGAGACCCGCTACAGCGGCCCCTCGGACCGCAATGCCAAAGACCTCTGCCTGGAGGCCATCGCCCATGCCATCGAAGATGCCGGGCTGAAGCCAGCGGACATCGATGGATTGATGATCTCCGCCGGCGTCGCCGACCAGGTCACCCCCGAGGATTTTCATGCGCACTTCGGCACGCATCAACCCCTCTGGTTCAGCCAGGAGGGCGGCGGCATGATCTGGGCCGCCACCTCGGCGCACACCGCCGCCCGCGCACTGAAGGCTGGCGAGGCAAGGCATATCGTCAACGTCTTCGCGGTGGACTGGGCCACCCGGCGCGCCGCGGGCACCGGCACCCCCGGCGACTGGCACGCCAGCGAGCCGATGAAGGCACACTTCGAGCTGCCCTTCGGCTGGTTCCCCCAGCCGGTCTACTTCGCCACCTTCGCCCATCGCTACATGCACGAGTACGGGCTGACGCCGGCACAGCTGGCGGCCCTGCCGGTCACCTTTCGCGCGCACGCCAATCGCCATCCCGGGGCGGTGATGCGCGAAAAAACCCTGACCGTCGAGGACTACCTGGGACGCCCCCTGTTGACTGACCCGCTGCGGGTCGAGGACTGCTGCCTGATCTCCGACGGCGGCGCGGCCTATGTCTATACCACGCCCGAGCGAGCCCGGGACTTGCAACAGACACCGGTGATCGTCGAAGGTGTGGGCCGCGGCATTGTCGACGGCGCCCCCTACATCAGCCAGCAGCGGGACATCACCGCCACGCCGCAAACGTTCTCGGCACCCTGGGCCTTCGCCATGGCGGACCTGACACCCGCCGACCTGGACGTGATTGCGGTCTACGACTGTTTCTCGATTACCGCGCTGATGCAGATCGAGGACATGGGTCTGTGCCCGAAGGGGGAAGGCGGCAACTTCATCCAGGACGGACGGCTGCGCTTTGATCGCCCGCGCAGCCAGGGGGGCATCCCCTGCAACACCCACGGCGGACTGCTCTCCCACGCCTATGTACTGGGCATCGCCCACGTGGTGGAGCTGGTGAAACAGCTGCGCGGCAGTGCCGTGAACCAGGTGGAGAACGCCGAACTCGCCGCCTACGCCGGCTTTACCGCCGACGAAGGCTCCACCCTGATTCTGCGCCGAGGCTGACATGCTGCAACCCGATTACGACGACGCACTCACCGGCCCCTTCTGGCGCGCTGCCCGCGAACAGCAATTAGTGATCAGCTGGTGCGACGCCTGTGACCAGGCCGTGTGGTACCCGCAACACGATTGCCCGGCGTGCCGGAGGGAGCTGAGCTGGAAGCCACTGAGCGGGCGCGCCACCCTGCTCTCCTGGAGCGTGGTGCGCATGCCCCTCAACCCGACTTTCAAGACACCCTACATCCCCGCTCTGGTGGTGCCGGAGGAGGCCCCCGGCGCACGGCTGGTCACCCAGCTGGTGGACTGCGAGCCGGAGGCGCTGCGCTGCGACATGGCCCTGCAGGTGTGCTTCCGGAGCCTGGAGCCCAAAGGGGCTGAGCCCTTCGTGGCGCCGGTGTTCTTGCCGACCTGAGGGGATTGGCAGGATTCATCCCTCCGCGGCGAACTCGGGCTGCCCTCAGCTCGTCAGTAGCTGCCGATCCAGCTCCCGCACCAGCGCCGGCTCCAGCGCCATCTCGGCGGCGAGCTGGTCCAGCCAGGCGCGCTCCATCGGGTTCTGCTCGTCGATGATCGCGGCGCTGACCAGGTAGATCTCCCGCCGCGCCTGGGGTGAATCGGCACTGCGGGCGACTGCCGCGGCATCCAGCGGCGCATCAAACTGCTGCTGGATCCAGGCCTGCAGTTCATCGTCGGGGCCCAGCCGCTCGATTTCCCGACCGAGCAGTGCGCGCTCCTCACTGTCGATATGCCCGTCCGCCCGCGCCGCCATGATCATGGCCTGCAGGATTTCCAGGCCACGCCGCTCCTGGGCCTGACCCTGCAACTGCTCCAGGGGCTGCCCCTGCCCGGCATCCGGGGCTGTGGGTGCCGTCGCCTGGCCGGCGCCCGACTGGGAGTTCTGCCAGGCCTTCCAGGCCAGCATGCCAACGCCGGCGATAGCCCCATACTTGAGGGCCTTGCCACCCATCTTGCGGCCACGGCGTGAGCCCAGCATCAGCCCCAGGGCACCGCCCCCGAGCAGGCTCTTCATGTCGATGCCGCTGCCGCCAGAGCTCTGTCCACCACCCAGTTGCGAGCCCAGCTGACCCAGCAGGTCCTTGCTACTGCCACCGCCGCCTCCAGAGCCGGACTGGCCACCGGAGGCCTGATTCATAAGCTGGTTCAGGACGGACATCACGTTCATGGGGAATCCTCTGTGTGAGACTGCTGCTTTTGGATCGCGTGGGCGGCCCGGAGGTTCCGCATGCTACGCACGATTCTCGCGATGATGCCAGACGCGGAGCACCACGATAGTCTCCGCATGGCGGGAATAGCGCACGATATAGTCATCAAGTATCAAATCCCTGACAGTATCCGGATCGGGAGCGCGGCTGACCGGTATCCCGAGGCGGGGGAAGTCCACCAGTGCGGCCATGCGCTCCACCAGTTTCGCCGCCACCCTGGCCGCCGCACCGGGGTCGTGCTCGGCAATAAAGTTGCGCAGTCGCCGCAGGTCCTCGACAGCCGGCTCGGAGTAAACCAGCCTCACCCATCGACCTCGGGAGCGGCCTGTTCCTGTTCGGTCCCCCAGCTTCGCAGCCAGTCGTGCACATCCTCGGCATCGACAACACGCCCTTTCGCGACGGCCTCCATGGCCTCCAGGGTTTCCCGCCAGCGTACCTGCTCCTGCTTCTGGCGTTCCAGGTATTCACTAAGCGCCTGATTGATCAACCATCCCTTGCTGCGATCCAGCTTGCCAGCCAGCGCCTCCAGCTCCCGCTCGGTTTCCGGTGAAAGCCGGACTGTGGTTACACTCATGAGCCCACCCAAACTACCATCGAATACAATGTATTAGACCACCGCAGCTAGCGGAGATTCAACCGGGCAGATTGGCCAAATACTCCGCCACCTGCGCCTCGGCCTCCTCGCCAAACAGGATCTCCGCCACCCGCCGCAGCCCGGGGGCCTCGGCGATTTCTTCAGGGCGCAGCACCAGCTCGATCTTCGAGCGCCGGCGCATGAAGTCCTCGAGTTTCACGATCATCTCGCGCTGTGCGGTCAACTCCATCTCGCAGCGGGTGTATTCGGCGCGCCGGAACAGCAGCCGGGCGCAACTGCGGTCCTCGCGGATGCGCTCCAGCAGATGGAAAGCCGCCTGTCCGTAGCGGCGCCAAAAGCGCTGGGACAGGGGCTCGGAGGACGCAGGGTCGGTCAGTGCGTCGAGCTCCATCAGCCGCGCCTGGCGCAGGAACTCCGCATGCAAGGCCGCTGGCGGCTCCCCGTACCAGCTGGCGTCGGGGTCGGGAATGTCGATGCCGAGCTTCGCCAGGGTCTCGACCACTTCATCGCCCACGTTCAGGCAGTCGGTCAGCTTGCCGCCGAGGATGCTCAGGTACCGCCGCGGCGCGTCTACCTCGATCACGTGCTTGCGTGACAGCTGCACCCAGTCGGTGGTGCCATTCTCACCCCGCACCGCCAGGGGGCGCACGCCGCAGCGCTCGGCGATAATGCTCTCCCGGGTCAGGGGCGGATCCATGTCCAGCAGGCTGTTGATATTGTGCAGGACAAAGTCGCGATCCTCGTCGGTGACCCCCACCTCGGGAGTGTCGACCCGGGTATCGGTGGTGCCGACACAGGTGCGCGGCCCCATGGGAATCAGGAAGAACAGGCGGCCATCGCTGGCAAAGAAGGTCAGCACGCGGCGGTGTTCGGTGACCCGATCGACAATCAGGTGAATGCCCTTGGACAATACATGGTGATGGTCCGTGGGCACCTGGGCATCGCGATTGAGCGCATCCAGCCAGGGACCGGCGGCATTGACCAGGGCCTTCGCCGCCACGGTAAAACGTTCTCCGGAGATGCTGTCCCGGGCCTCCACCAGCCAGCGGCCATCCTCGTGACGCAGGCTCTCGGCTGCGACGTAATTGGCCGCCACACACCCGTAATCCAGCGCCTTGCGCACAAAACCAAAGACGAAGCGGGCGTCGTTGTCGTATAAATAGCAGTCAGAGTATTCCAGCCCGCCGGCGGCATCGCGGGTATCAATGATCGGCTCACGGGCCTCCAACTGGTGAGCGCTGAGATAGCGCGGTGGACGGGTCTTGAAGCGCCCCATCACCCAGTACAGCAGGCTGCCCAGGAAAATGACCCAGGCGGGCCAGCGGAAGCCCTTCTGGATGGTGGTCAGGAAGCGGATCTCCTTGACCGTGGAGGGGTAGGCGCGCATCAGCTCGTTGCGCGACCGGCACAGCTTGTTGACCAGCAGGAACTCCCAGCTCTCCAGGTACTTGATGCCGCCCCAGGCGAGATTGGAGGACTGGGAGCTGACCCCGCTGGCAAAGTCCGCGCGCTCGATCAGGGCCACCTTGACCCCGCGCCCGGCCAGGGCCGCGGCGGAGACCGCGCCGTTGATACCGCCGCCGATCACCAGCACGTCGAAGGGCTGGCCGGCGAGCCGGGTCAGGTTGGTCTGGCGCAGGGTACTGGTCATGCAAACTCCCCCTTTCGGTCAGGTAAAAGCCGCGTTTACCTGAAACAGCCTATTGCAGATCCAGCCCCACCACCACCGGGTCGTGATCGGAACTGCGGAAGGCATCCTCGGCATACAGCGCTGCCTGGGCACGACGCTTGTAGCGCAGTCGGTAATCGACCAGGTCCGGCTCATCGGCGTTGATGTGCCATACGGCGACACCCCGGACCTGTGGTGCGAGCGACTCGCTGGCCAGGGCGTAGTCCAGGGTGCCCGCCTGACCGTCGTGCACGTAGGTGTAGGCAAGATCACCGAGGTGCGTGGCGAGCAGGTTGTGGTAACCCCCCTCGGCGAGGATCTGCAGCGGATCTTCCCGGGCGTAGGCATTCAGATCTCCCAGGACCAGCACGTCCGGATCGCCGCTGCCGGTGGGGTCGCTGGCCAGCCAGCGCAGAAGCACGCCCGCGGCGGCACTTCGCGTGCCGTTGCAGTTGGCCTGGCCGTCCCCGCGGTCGGGGTCGCCGATGGCGTCGCAGTCGGAGCCCTTGGATTTGAGGTGCAGCACGGCGGCGGTGAAGCGCGCCCCGGCGGGGGTCTCGAAGCTCTGTGCCAGCACCGGGCGGTTGTAGCGATCGCGGAAATCCGGGTCAAAACCATTGTCGAGGATCGCGTGCCCGCCTAGGGGACTGAGCCTGTCCCGACGGTAGATCAGTCCCACACGAATGGCGTCACTGCCCATCACACCGGTGGCTACTGCCGTCCAGACCTCGCGCCCTTCCCGGGCGTTCAGCCCGGCCACCAGGTCCGCCAGGGCTGCCCGATTGTTTTCCAGCTCCACCAGTCCGAGGATATCCGCGTCGACACCGTGCAGCGCCGTCAACAGCTTGGCACGCTGGCGCTCCCACTCCGGGTGGTCGGCCGCACCCCGGCAGTCGCGGCCACCCCGGGACCCGCACACCCGACCCGCCTCGCGCAGGGTGGTGAAATAGTTCAGGACGTTGAAGGTGGCCACCCGCAGCTCACCGGCTACCCGAGGCGGTGACGGGCGCGGATTTCGAGGTGTGTATTCGATCGTCGCGGTCGGGTGGATACGGTAGTGACCAAAAGCCTCGACCAGTACCCCGGTCACGCCGGTGAGCGTGTCCCCGACGCGAAAGCGGTGCTCCAGGGTAAACTCGCCCCCCTCCGGGTGGCGGGGCGGGTCGGGGTTCTGCCGGTGACTGCCGTCGTCCAGCAGAATGCGCGAGAGCTTCAAGCGGTCTCGGCGAGACGCTTGCTCCTCGCTGCCTGGCGCCGCCAGCTGGGTGGGCACATGGGGACGCGTCTCCCCCTGTCCCGGCAGCGCCAGCCAGATTTCCCCGTAGCGGTCGTAATTGGCGTGGCCAGCGATCACCAGTGGCTGGGGCAGGTGTACCCGCATGCCCTCCAGGGCCTCCAGGTCCGCCGTCGACTGCAGGGGGAATTGCAGTCTTCGCGGAGCCGGCAGCACCTGGTCCCGCGCCAGCATCGACACCCGCGCCGCGCTCACCTGGGTCATGCCGGAATACTCCGCGACCGTGCCCTGCACCCGCACCCGGTCACCCACCCGCACATCGACCGTCCCCCGGTTATCAAAGATAAACAGGCCCTCGTTGAGGCCCGCCTGCGGTAGCCGCTCGGCTGCAGCGGTTTCGATGAAAAATCCCCTGAGGTCACCGCGATCCGGCTGGCCATTGGACTGGAAATCGCCGGTAACCACCCCCTCGACCACCACCTGTTGCCCCTGCAGGGTGGACTCCGCGGCGCTGCCCTGAACGCTGGCAATACGGGTCGCCGGGGCGGCCCAGGCGCCCGCCACTGGAAGGCACGCCAGCACTGGCAGCAAGCATGCAGCCAGCCGCTTGCGCCAGCTCTGCAAACCCGTGTGCGCGGCGAGAGGTTTTCCTGATCGCCAAGCAAAGCCCCGGCGGGTATCCATAGTTATACTTCCCCGATTCACTGTCACGCCGCAGCCGTTATGCTGGGCGACCCAATACCAAGATCGCCCGAGGACACTGCGCATGCGCTACAACATTGACCCTGAGCTCCGCCCCATCCTGGACATGCTGCCCCCCCTTGACCTCAAGGACTACCAGACGGCCCGGGCAGCGATGGATGGCATGGCCGCCCAGATCAACCCGACGATTGACACCAGCGGCGTGATCATCTCGGACCGCAACATCCCCGGCGCCAGCACCGACATACAGGTCCCGGTGCGCATCTACCAGCCGGAAAATGCCAGCGGCAGCGTTCCCGGCCTGATGCACTTCCACGGCGGCGGCTTCGTTTTCGGCAACCTGGAAAGCGAATACGCCATGTGCGTGAACCTGTGTCGCACCCTGGGCATCGTGGTGGTGTCGGTAGACTACCGCATGCCTCCCGAGCACGCCTACCCGGCGGCGGTGGATGACTGCTACGCGGCCCTCTGCTGGACCCACGCCCAGCGGGAAACCCTGGGTATCGACGGCAACCGCCTCGGAGTCATGGGCCAGAGTGCCGGTGGCTGCCTCTCCGCCGTCTGCGCGATCAAGGCCCGCGACCTGGGCGGCCCGCGCATCTGCTATCAATTCCTGGGCATTCCGGTCACCGACGATCGCCTGCAGACCAAGAGCATGCAGGATTTTGTCGACGCGCCCATCTGGTACACCGAGAACGCGCAGCGCAGCTGGGACTTCTACCTCGGCGAGCAATACCAGCGCGGCGCGGATAACGTGCCCGAACTGGCGGCCCCGGCGCGCGCGAAGAACCTGGAGGGCTTGCCCCCGGCCTGCGTGACCGTCATGGAGTTCGACCCCCTGCGGGACGAGGGCCTGGCCTACGCCCAGCGCCTGCTGGACGCCGGCGTGTCCACCGAGATCCACTGCTATCCCGGCACCTTCCACGGTTCCAGCATGGTGACCACTGCGGCGGTGAGCCAGCGCGAGGCGGCGGACATGCTGGACGCCCTGCGCCGCGGCCTCTGCGTCAGCCCGGCCTGAGCAAGCGCCGCCACTGGCGCAGGGCGCCCGTGGCGATGGCGGTGCCGGTCAGGGTTGCCGCCATCCCCAGCCACATCTGCACGGTGACCGTCTCCCCGAGCAGGAGATAGCCCCACAGCAGGGCACTCACCGGCACCAGGAAGGTCACGGTGGAAGCGGCGGTGGCACCGGCGCTGGAGAGCAGCCCGAAATACACCAGCAGTGCGGCGGCGGTACACAGCAAAGCCAGGCCGAGGGCACTGCCCCAGGCAAGAAGGCTCAAACTGCCGGCGGGCCAGAACCAGAGTCCGGGCAGCACCAGCAGGAACGCGGCCCCGGCACTGGTGCCCGCGGCCTGCACGCGCACCGGCAGGTGGGACAGGTGCAGGCGGCTGTAGTTGCCGGCGAAGCCGTAGCTCAGGGTCGCTCCGAGCGCGGCGAGAATAAACCAGCCGTCACCGCCCGCGGAAAAGTCCAGGCGGTCGCCGGAGAGAATGGCCACGCCGGCGAAGGCCAGTGCCATGCCCAGGTACTGCTGGCGCAGGATCGGTGTCGCGAACAACAGAGCGCCAAGCAACGCGGTAAACAGCGGCGTGCTGGCATTGATCAGGGAGGTGAAGCCCGCCTCCAGGCGCGTCGTCGCCAGGGCGAGCAGTGAGAAAGGCAGGGCATTGGCCGCCAGCCCCACGACCAGCAGGGGCCAGCGGTGCTGCCAGATCAGGCGCAGGTAGTCACCCCGCAGCAGCAAGGGCAACAACAGCAGGGTACCCAGGCCCATGCGCACGAAGATCAGCGGGACCGGGCCGAACTCCGGCGCGGCGACCCGCATGAAAATGAAGGACAACCCCCACAGGGAGGCGAGAAACAACAGTCGCAGCGTATCGGCGCCAGACATCGGATATCCTTGCGGCAAGCGGGTCTGGGTGGCGTTGCCGCCGGGATGGCCTCCCCCGCAAATACCTTGATTAAAAGAGCGAGAATAACAGCTATGACGGACCAGAGCCTCTATCACCCCCCACTGATGCCCCACCTCCTGATCGAGGGCCTAAACCGCTACCACGACGAGCCCTGCCTGTTCCTCGGCGACAAGGTCGCTAGCTATCGCGATGTGCGCGAGCGCACCAGCCAGATGGTGCAGGCATTGCAGTCCCTGGGCCTGGGCAGGGGCAGCCGGGTGGCGGTGATTTCCGGCAACCGCCCAGAGGTACTCGCCAACATCGCCGCGATGCAGCTGGCCGGCTGCTGCGGCACCCCGCTACATCCCCTGGGCTCGATCGACGATCACGCCTATGTCCTGGAAGCCGCGGAAATCGACGCCCTGGTCTTCGACCCCGGCCCCTTCGCCGAGCTGGCCGCAGCGCTGCAGACCCGGGTGCCGCGTCTGAAACACTTGCTGGGCTTTGGTCCCTGCGAACAGGGCACCGACTACCTGGCCCTGGCGGACAGCTTCCAGCCCGCTCCGCTGGTGGCACCGGAGGTAAACCCGGAGGACATCTCCTCGATCAATTTCACCGGCGGCACTACCGGCAAGCCCAAGGGCGTGATGAGCAGCTACCGGGTCACCGCGGCGATGACCGCGATCCAGATGGCCGAGTGGGAATTCCCCGACGAGCTGCGCATGTTGATTGCCACGCCCCTGTCCCATGCGGCGGCGGCCTTTTTCATTCCGGTACTGCAGAAAGGCGGCGCCTTCTATGTGATGCAGGGCTTCAGCCCGGATGACTTTTATGACATGGTGGAGGAGCATCGCATTACCGCCACCATGCTGGTCCCGGTCATGCTTTACTACCTGCTTGACCATCCGCGCAGCCAGAGCGCCGACCTGTCCAGCCTGGAAACCGTTTTCTACGGCGCCTCGCCGATGAGCCCATCCCGCCTGCAGGAAGGCATCGAACGCTGGGGGCAGGTGTTCTACCAGTTCTACGGCCAGTCCGAAGCGCCCATGGTGATTGCCAATCTGCGCCGTGGCGATCACGACCTGGCAAAACCCGAGCGGCTCTCCTCCTGCGGCCGCCCGACCCCCTGGATCCATTTTGCCCTGCTGGACGCGGACGGCAAGCCAGTGCCCCGCGGGGAGGCCGGCGAGATCTGCGTGCGCGGCCCCCTGGTCATGAGCGGCTACAAGGACCTGCCCGAGGTGACTGCCGAAACCTTCGCCGGCGGCTGGCTGCACACCGGCGATGTTGGCCGCCTGGACGAAGACGGCTTTCTGTACATTGTCGACCGCACCAAGGACATGATTGTCAGCGGCGGCTTCAACGTCTACCCGCGGGAAGTCGAGGATGTTCTCTCCCGTCACCCGGCCGTGCAACAGGTGGTCGTGGTCGGCGTGCCCGACGAGCGCTGGGGGGAAGCGGTCAAGGCGGTGGTGGTGGTGAAAAGCGGCATCGAGGCGGACGACAGCCTGGCGGCGGAACTGCAGCAGGCCGTGAAGGAAGCCAAAGGTTCAGTGCAGACGCCAAAGAGCGTGGATTTTGTCGACGCCATTCCCCTCACCCCGGTGGGCAAGCCGGACAAGAAGGCGGTGAAAGCCCGCTATTGGGGGGACCAGGCAAGGGGGGTCAACTGAAACAGCTGGAGCAGGCACAACCCACCTCCCGCTGGACATTCACCCGGCCAACGCCGATCATTGGGGGTTTCCGAGCTGTTCTGGACCCCGCATGCTGACACCCAATCCCGAAACCTGGCGCGGCCTCGTCTACCCCTGGTCGCGCAAGGCCAACCCCGAGCACGGCGTTCCCGAGAAGATCGCCGAAGGCGTCTACTGGGTGCGCTTCCCCATGCCCATGTCCCTGGACCACATCAACATCTGGCTGCTCGAGGATGGCGAGGGCTGGACCGTGGTGGATACCTGCCTGGACCTGCCCAAATCCCGCGAGGTGTGGGAAAACCTGTTCGAGGGCTTTCTCCAGGGCAAACCGGTCACCCGGGTGATCTGCACCCACATGCACCCCGATCACATCGGTCTCGCGGGCTGGCTGTGCGAGCGCTTCGGCGCCACACTCTGGATGACCCGCGAGGAATTCCTCATGTGCCGTTCCCTGGTCGGGGACACCGGGCGACCGGCACCCGAGGTGGCCCTGCGCCACTACCGTGCGGCGGGGTTTACCGAGGAGCAGCTGGATGCCTACCGGGAAATGTTCGGTGGCTTTGGCCGCGCGGTGTATCGGCTGCCTGACAGTTTCCGGCGCATCAAGGACCGCGAGACCCTGACCATCGGCGGCCGCTACTGGCAGGTGATTGTAGGCAGTGGACACTCTCCGGAGCACGCCTGCCTCTACTGTCCGGCGCTGAAGCTGCTGATCTCGGGGGACCAGGTGTTGCCGCGGATCACGCCCAATGTCAGCGTGTTTCCCACCGAGCCCGAGAGCGACCCCCTGCAGGAGTGGATCCAGTCCTGCGGCCGCATTCGCGAGATTCTCCCCGACGATCTGTTGGTACTGCCCGCCCATGAGGCCCCTTTCCGTGGTCTGCACGTGCGCCTGACCCAGCTGATCGAGACCCACAAGCGCGAGCTGAACCAGCTCTACGACTATCTCACCGAGCCCAGGCGCGTGGTGGATTGCTTCCCGGCCCTGTTCAAGCGGGAAATCACCGAGGGTCACCTGATGCTGGCGACCGGCGAGACCCTGGCGCACCTGAACTGTCTGCGCAAGCGACAACAGGTGACCCGGGAGACCGATGCCCAGGGTGTAGACTGGTACCGGCAACAGGCGGACTCGATCGCCTACGACTAGCAGGAGGCACAATATGGCGGAGCAGGTAGACCTGGTGATCTTTGGCGGCACGGGTGACCTCTCCACCCGAAAACTGCTCCCGGCCCTATACCAGCTGCATCGCCACGGCCTCGCGGATGACCTGCGGCGCATCGTGGCAACCGGCCGCGCGGAAAAGGATCGCGAGACCTTTCTCAGCGAAGCGCATGCCAATACCCGGCGTTTTGTCCCCACCGAAGACTGGGACAGCGCCGTCTGGGAAAGCTTCTGCCAGCACCTCCACTACCATACCCTGGACGCCGCCGAAGCCCCACACTACCAGTCCCTGGGTGAGCTGCTGGATACCGCCGCAGCCCCGCTCCGCCTGTTTTACCTGGCCACCCTGCCCGCCCTCTACGGCGATATCTGTGCACACCTGCAAGAGGCCGGCTGCGTCAGCCCGCAGAGTCGCGTGGTGCTGGAAAAACCCCTGGGGCACGACCTGACCTCCTGTCGCGACATCCACCGCCGTGTTGGCGAGGTGTTCCCGGAGGAAGCCACCTTCCGCATCGACCACTACCTCGGCAAGGAAACCGTGCAGAACCTGCTGGCGGTGCGCTTCGGAAACCCCCTGTTGCAGCCGCTGTGGAACAACAGCTTCGTCGACAACGTACAGATTACCGTCGCGGAGTCCATCGGCGTGGAGGGACGCGGTGACTACTACGCCCACACCGGCGCCCTGCGCGACATGGTGCAGAACCACTTGCTGCAGGTGCTGTCGATGGTCGCCATGGAGCCGCCGAGCAGCCTGGACCCCTGGGCGATCCGCGATGAGAAGGTCAAGGTGCTGCGCTGTTTGCAGCCGATTACCGCGGCAACCATCAAGGCCTGCAGTGTGCGTGGCCGCTATGACGCCGGGGCGGTGGATGGTCAGGCCGTCAGGGGCTTCCTCGAGGAGGCCGACTTTGAGCAGGCCTCGAATACCGAGACCTTCGTCGCCCTGCGCGCCCATATCGACAACTGGCGCTGGGCCGGTGTTCCCTTCTACCTGCGCACCGGCAAGCGCATGAGCCGGCGCTACTCGGAAATCGTCATCGAATTCCGCCGCCCTCCCTTCTCCCTGTTTGCCAACGACCCCAACGAGCTGAGCAACAAACTGGTCATTCGCCTGCAACCGGAGGAAACCATCAGTCTGCACACGCTGAACAAGAAGCCGGGGCTGACCCGCAAGTTGCGCCTGCAGCCGGTGGAGCTGCACTTGACGGAGGACGCCTGGCAGAGGGACCACAGCTACGATGCCTATGAGCGCCTGCTGCTGGATGCCATCAACGGCGACCAGACCCTGTTCATGCGCGGCGACGAAGTGGAAACCGCCTGGCGCTGGGTGGACTCCATCATCGCCGCCTGGGAGGAAACCGGGCAGCCCGTGAAGCCCTATAACGCCGGCACCATGGGGCCCTCCGCTGCCACCGCGCTGGTGGCGGTGGATGGACGCAACTGGTACGAATAGGGAGGCCAATGCGCAAGCACGACTTCAGCCACAGGGTAGAACTCGACCAGGCCCTCGCACGCACTGTCGCCGCAGCCCTGCGCGTGGATCTGGCACAGCAGCCCCGTGTCTCGCTGGCACTGTCGGGCGGCAGCACGCCGCGCGGCATGCTGCAGCAACTGTCACGGCACGACCTGGACTGGCAGCGCGTGGATATCACGCTGGTGGATGAACGCTGGGTGGCCCCGGACAGCCCGGAGGCCAATGAGCACCTGTTGCGCGAATGCCTCTTGCAGGGCCCAGCTGCGGCCGCACAGCTGTATCCGTTACTGCGGCCGCAGCACAGCCCGGAATCCGCCCTGCCGGCCTTGGAGGCCATGCTGGCCGGCCTGCCGCGCCCCTTCACCGCAGTGGTGCTGGGCATGGGCGCAGACGGCCACACCGCGTCCTGGTTCCCCGGGGCAGACAACCTGGCCAGCCTGCTGGACGCGGAAAGCCAGCAGCGCGTGGCCGCCACCCGCCCGGCCTCGGTTCCCCAGGCGCGTGTTACCCTGACCCTCGCCGCGGTACTGGACAGCCGCAACATCCATCTGCACCTGACCGGCACCGACAAGCGCACAGTGCTGGACGACGCCACCGAACTCAAGCTGCCGGTGGCACAGGTCCTGCAGCAGACACATACCCCCCTGCACATCTGGTGGTCTCCCTGACATGACTGATACCCGACTCGACGCCATTACCGACCGGATTCGCGAACGCAGCACCGACTCACGGCGCGCCTACCTGGAGGGTATTGACCGCATGCGACGTCAGGGCCCCCAGCGCGGCAGCCTGTCCTGCAGCAACCTGGCCCACGGCTTTGCCGGCTGTGGCAGCGACGACAAACAGGTTCTGCGTCTGACGGAAGCCGCCAACCTGGGCATCGTCACCGCCTACAATGACATGCTCTCGGCCCATCAACCCCTCGCAAGCTATCCCGACGTGGTCAGAGAGGCCGCGCAGTCCATCGGCTGTACCGCCCAGGTAGCCGGCGGTGTGCCGGCCATGTGCGACGGTGTCACCCAGGGAACGGCCGGCATGGAACTCTCCCTGTTCAGCCGCGACATCATCGCCGCGGCCACCGCGATCGCCCTGTCCCACAACATGTTTGACGCCGCGCTGTGCCTGGGGGTCTGTGACAAGATCGTACCGGGCCTGCTGATAGGCGCTCTGAGTTTCGGCCACCTGCCGGTGATCTTTGTGCCCGCGGGCCCCATGCCCTCGGGGCTCGGCAACAAGGAAAAAGCCGCGATCCGCCAGCAGTACGCCGAGGGCAAGGTCGGTCGCGATACCCTGCTGGAGGCGGAATCGGCCGCCTATCACAGTCCCGGCACCTGCACTTTCTACGGCACCGCCAACAGCAACCAGATGCTGATGGAGGCCATGGGCATCCACATTCCCGGGGCCGCCTTCGAGAATCCGGGCACGCCCCTGCGCGATGCCCTGACAGCCGCCGCGGCCCAGCGGGCCTGCCGGATTACGGCCCTTGGCAGCGAATACACACCGCTGGCCGAGGTGGTGGACGAGAAGGCGATCGTCAATGCGCTGGTGACCCTGCTGGCCACCGGCGGCTCCACCAATCACTGTCTGCACTGGGTGGCCATTGCCCGGGCGGCGGGCATCGTGATCGACTGGCAGGACTACGCTGACCTGTCTGCCATCACGCCACTGGTTACCCGCATCTATCCCAACGGCAGCGCCGATGTGAACCATTTCCACGCGGCCGGCGGCAGCGCCTATGTGATCCGCACCCTGCTGGAAGCCGGGCTGCTGCACGAGGACGTGAAAACCGCCTGGGGCGAGGGCCTGACGCACTACACCCGGGAGCCGAAACTGCAGGACGGTAAACTGGCCTACGTCGAAGGTGCCGCGGTGAGCGCGGATACCAGCGTTCTCCGCCCGGCCCTGGAGCCCTTCTCGCCCGAGGGCGGGTTGCGCCTCCTGGAGGGCAATCTCGGACGGAGTGTCATCAAGGTTTCCGCCGTCGCCGAGGCGCATCATGTCGTGGAGGCTCCGGCCCGGGTCTTCGAGAGCCAGGAAGCGCTGAAGGCTGCTTTCGAGGCCGGCGAGCTGGAGGGCGACCTGGTTGCGGTCGTACGCTTCCAGGGGCCCCGGGCCAACGGCATGCCGGAGCTGCACAAACTGACGCCCTACCTGGGCATTCTGCAGGACCGCGGTTTTCAGGTAGCCCTGGTAACCGACGGTCGCATGTCGGGCGCCTCGGGCAAGGTGCCGGCAGCGATCCATGTAACCCCGGAGGCTCTCGCCGATGGGCCGCTGGCCCGGGTTCGCAATGGCGACATCATCCGGCTCGACGCGCACAAGGGGGAGCTGCAGGCACTGGTGCCCCAGGACGAGTGGCGGACCCGCAAGGCCGCGCGACGCAGTTCACGGGACAGCGAGTTCGGCACCGGACGCGAACTGTTTGCCTTCATGCGCGGCGCGGCCGGGGCCGCAGAGTCTGGTGCATCGGTATTCTGGGGCCCGGATTGAACGATTGGCAAGGGCTGGCCAACCACCGGTGGTTGGCCCGGTCACCCCTTGGTTGTGGAGGAACGTGACCTCCCTCAGGGGGTGATGGCCCGCAGTATCGCCAGGGTCGGCTCCCGTTCCAGCAGTTTTGGCACGGGGTAACCCTCGCACTCCTTGAGCGCCAGATCGGTGAGGTAGTCATAGTCTTCGGCCCGCAGCGACTCCGCCTTGTCGGGAATACCGACATCAGACCGCAGCCGTATGACTGCCTCGATAAACTTGCCCGCCAGGCTGTCTTCAGACTCTCCCGGCTGGCCAATACCTGCAAGATCCGCCAGTTCGGCCAGCGCGGTGCGCGCCGCGTCGCGGCAATACTCCAGCACATGTGGCAGCACCAGGGCATTGGCCAGACCGTGGGGGATCCCGTACTTGCCTCCCAGCTGATGGGCGATGGCGTGGACATTGCCGACGTTCACCTGGTTGATGGCGATGCCGGCATAGTAGGCCGCCAGGGCCATGGACTGACGCGCCTCGCGGTTACTGCCGTCGGCGACGGCATCGCGCAGATTCCGGAAGATCATGCGGGTCGCCATCGCGGCGTGCTCCTTGCGCGTACCGCGGTCCCAGACACAGATATAGGCCTCTATCGCATGGGTGAGCGCATCCATGCCGGTCGCCGCGGTAATCGCCGGGGGCATGCCCAGCAGGAGGTCGGAGTCCAGCGCCACCGCTGAAGGCAGCAGACCGGCACCGGAAATAATCCCTTTTTCATGGGTAACATTGTCTGAGATGACCGAGCCCATGGTGGCCTCGGAGCCCGTGCCAGAGGTGGTGGGGATGGCATAGATCCTCGGCACCTCGTGCCGAACCTTGCCAAAGCCCACCCAGCCGGTGGGATCCTCGGTGCTGCTGGCGGATGCCGCGATGATCTTGGCCGCATCAATCGAGGAGCCACCGCCCACGGCCAGAACCGCCTCGCAGCCCTGGTCCAGCATCACTGCCCGGCCCTCGGCAACCTGGGCATAGGTGGGGTTGGGCTCCACCCCGTCGTAGAATGCCAGCTCCACCGCACTGTCGGCGAAACCGGCCGTCGCGGCGTCCACGACGCCAAGCTCGCGCAGAGGTCGGTCGGTCACCACGAGGAGCTTGCGCACGCCACTGCGGGCAATGTGGCGGCACAGCTCGGCGGCGCTGCCGCTGCCGGTATAGGCCATGTAGGCCGGGCTGGGCCCCAGCCCGGCCAGGGTTTTCATCAGGAAAAGGTTGGTGGCGTGCTTGAGCTTGCGGAATGACATTGATGGCTCCCGTCGCGGGTTTTATGGTTATGATTGCGGCCTGTTTCGGGCAGGTCACAGCAGAGTATGAACATTTCAGGCCCGCGACACCATCCTCGGCGGCGCCGGACCGGGCGCGATTACCAGCGTATCGCGGCCCGCACCCTTGGCCCGGTAGAGCGCTTCGTCAGCCCGCATTAGCAGGGTCTCTACCGACTCCTCGCCCGAGCGTTGGGCAACACCAAAGCTGGCTGTCAGCAGAATCCTGCTACCACCCTCCTCGAGAGGATGTGCACGCATGGCCTCGCGAAGCCGGTCGATCAGGGTGCAGGCATCGGCCTCCTCCCCCGCCAGCAAGACGGCGAACTCCTCGCCGCCGATACGGGCGGAGACTTCCTCGCTGCGCAGGCAACGGGCCAGGGTCCGGGCAAAATGTACCAAAGTGCGATCCCCGACACTGTGACCGTAGCGGTCATTTATCCGCTTGAAAAAGTCCAGATCCGCCAGTACCAGAGTCAGGTGTCAATGGCCATTTACTTTGACCCACTTTTGGCCAATAAAATT